>Ga0315277_10000044_pt1 | contig 179007 bp, 160 predicted proteins | sample YL17G05_15_MG_FD_203695 | JGI IMG/M metagenome (GOLD analysis project Ga0315277, IMG submission 203695) | Sediment microbial communities from Yellowstone Lake, YNP, Wyoming, USA - YL17G05_15 | ecosystem: Environmental > Aquatic > Freshwater > Lake > Sediment | place: USA: Wyoming | collected...
CTCCACCAGGTCGCGGTCGACCATCCAACGGATGACCAGATAGGTGTGCAGGCTGCCGCGTCGAGTGAGTCCAGCCGCATGTGCCAGGAGGGATGCTTCGTGTGCGCTTGACATGGTCTAAGCCTAGAGGTGAAGGGTCCGCGACGCGCGGGGAAGGAATGGCCCTTCACGTGCAGCCAATGCAATAGGGTATACGAAATACATGGGCCGAGAGTGTCGCGAATGTCACCTGGGAGACCTGAATAACGTACCCGGAGCCTACATCTAATGAGGGAGCGTCACGGGGGGTGGTGCAGGGAGGTGCGTTTATTCCGCAGATTGCGCACGGCGACGCGGCCCGCAACGGGCTCAGGCGGCGAAAGCAGACGCCAAATGCCGACCCGTCCAGGTGGATTTCTGTCTAAGTGAAACCTCGTGGGACGATGCGGGCCAGACCCTCAGGTCTCAACTAGCTAGGAGGGCACCTCGGCGAACACGTGCGTCGGCGCGTAGGCGACGCCCACCATGGTCGGCCCGGTGTGTGCGCTCAGGACGAGCGACAATTGACTGGTCGGTCGCCAGTCGCACCGAAAACGCTTCTCGATCTGCTCCCGCAATAGCTGTGCGCCGCTTGGGTTACTGGCATGGACGACCTGAAGGCGCAAGTCGCTGCCTGGCGCGTGCTGGCCCGCAATCACGCCGACCAGCCCGGACAACGCGGCCGCGAACGTGCGTGCACTGCCCCGCTGGACGTACGTCCCGCCTACCTTTTCCACGCCAATCATCGGTTTGATGTTCAGCAGCGAGGCGATCAAGCCCTTCATGTGACTGATGCGCCCGCCGTGAATCAGGTATTTGAGTTCGCTGAGGGTGAACAGGCTGTCGGTTGCTTCCCCGATCTTGCGCAGCATGGGCAGGATGCGCGAGATCGACCACCCGGCCCGGGCTGCCCGCGCGGCCGCCTCCACCTGCCAGCCGGAGGCCGCCGAAAGCGTCTTGGTGTCGACGTGCGTCACGTTCGCCTCCGGCACCAACTGGGCTCCCGCCAGCGCCGAAGCGTATGTGCCGCTCAAGCCGGACGACATGTGTATTGAAAGGATCTCCTCATTGCGTACGGCCAGGCGGCGATAGATCTCTGCGAAGTCGCCTGCCGATGGCTGCGAGGTCGTCGGCAAATTCTCGCTCGCCTCCAGGCGAGGGTAGAAGTCGGCCGCCTGGATGTCGACTCGGTCGCGGTAAGCGACTCCGTCCATTGTGACGACCAGCGGCACAACATGAACTCGCAGGTCGGTGAGCTGATCGGGGGTCAGGCCGAGATCAACGCCGGAGTCGGTGACGATGTCCATTTGCTTCTCCTGGGCTGGGCGCGACCTGCGGCCGGTGTCGCGCCAATGCTGTTGTGAGTGTGACGTTCCTCGCGAAGGGCGATCGCGCGGAGTGCGGCCAACACAGTCAACCCGTTGGTCAACCCGGCGCCGGTGCATTGTAGTCTACCTCGTGAAAGGCGGTGGGGTCTTGCACCGCCACCTGCCCAGATCCCCGCCTCAGTTTGGAGGCCCAGTGGTCGCGCCTACGAATCGTCAGCCCAGGCAGACCGCATGTCAATGAGGGCACTTGCCCGCGAGGTTTTGCCTTCGCTAGAACCCTGTGTACCGCGATGACCATTGCCTCCTCACCGGTGACGACAATCCAGAAGCGGGGGCTCTCGTGAGCCCCCGCTTCGCATGCACTGGCGCTCAACGTAGGTTCTTCTTCAACCCGCCGTTTGCGCTGGTCCCGCCTCCAGAACTTCTTGTGTCACCGCTCCCTCGAACTGCTTGAAGTTGTCGGCGAATCGTGCGGCCAGCGCCCCTGCGCGCGCATCATAAGCTTGTGCATCGGCCCATGTCGAACGCGGGTCGAGCACGCCCGCCGGCACACCCGGGCAGCGGGTGGGCACCGCCAAACCGAACCAGGGATCGCTGCGGAAGGGCACTCCCTGCAGCTCACCGTGCAGCGCCGCGCTGACCATCGCCCGGGTGAAGGGCAGGGCGATGCGCTGCCCAACGCCGAACGGGCCGCCGGTCCACCCGGTGTTGATCAGCCATACCTCAGGCTGATGTGCCGCGAGCTTTTCGCCGAGCAACCTCGCATAGGTCGTGGGCGGAAGCGGGAGGAATGGAGCGGCGAAGCAGGCCGAGAAGGTGAGCTGAGGCTCGGCCGCCAACCCTTTCTCGGTGCCGCCCAGCTTCGAGGTATAGCCCGAGAGAAAATGGTACATCGCTTGGGTCGGCGTGAGCCGCGCGATCGGTGGCAGAACGCCTGTGGCATCCGCCGTGAGAAAGAATATCGTCCGTGGATGTCCGGCACGGCCCTCGGCCACCGGGTTGGGGATGAAACCCAACGGGTAGGCTGCCCGCGTGTTCTCGGTGAACGTGCCGTCTTCAAAGTCGAGGCGCCGGCTTTCCACGTCCAGGACGACGTTCTCCAGCACCGTTCCAAAGCGCCGCGTCGCTTCCCAGATGAGCGGTTCAAGTTCGGGTCGCAGGCGGATCGTCTTGGCGTAACAACCTCCCTCGAAATTGAACACGCCGTCGTCCGCCCAGCCGTGTTCGTCGTCGCCCACCAGGCGGCGGGCGGCATCGCTCGAAAGCGTGGTCTTGCCGGTTCCGGAAAGGCCGAAGAAAAGCGCCACGTCTCCTTGTTCGCCGACGTTGGCCGAACAGTGCATCGAGAGCACCCCGCGCTGCGGCAGGAGGTAGTTCAAGACGGTGAATATCGCCTTCTTGATCTCGCCGCCATAGCTCGTCCCGCCGACGAGAATCAGTCCCCTTTCGAGATCGAGCGCAATGAACACTTCCGAATTGGTGCTGTCTTCTTCGGGGATGGCGTGAAAGCGCGGCGCGTCCAGCAGGGTGAACTGGGGGATGTGATCGGGCAGGGCGGCGGGCGGCAGGCGCAGGAAGAGATTGCGCGCGAACAAGCTGTGCCATGCATACTCGGTGACGATGCGGATCGGCACCGAGTGCGCGGAGTGCGCCCCGGCGATAGCATCTTGAACGAAAACATCCCGTCCTTGGAAGTAGGAGCGCATGCGCAGGTGCAGGCGCTCGAACTGCGCCGGGGTCATCGGCCGGTTGACCTTTCCCCACCACACCCGCGAATCACTGGGCGCCTGCTGGACGATGAACTTGTCGTTGGGCGATCGTCCGGTGTGATGGCCGGTGCGCACGACCACCGGCCCGAGATGGGCCAGCTGTCCTTCGCGGCGCGAGACGATGCGCTCAACCAGCATCGCCGAGGGCAGAGTCCAATAAGCCAAGTTCAAGTGGGTCAGCCCGTGGTTCTCTAACCCGTGGCGGCTGGGGGTACCTATTGCATTCGGCATATCGTCTCCTTACGTTCGATGGATGATCTCGGGCTCGGGCACCTGCGCGGCCGCGGCCAACTCGCCGAAGCGCGTGAGCGCCCTGAAGTACGGCAGAATACTTGGAAGGTAATGTCGTTCGCCGGCCGCGTGTGGCGCCATCCCCGATTGTCCCCACACGATTCCCTGACCGTTCGGCGCAAAGCGTGCGCTTGTCGCATGCAGCTTGCGCCCCACAACCGGCTTTCGGCCGGAGGTCTCGCGCACCGCCTGCAGCAAATGCTGGGCAAACGGATTGGCCGGGTCGCAGCGAACGCCATCTTCACACGAAAGGAGTTCGAGCTCGAATCCTTCGGCATCAGCCAGGGATCGCAAGAAACCCACCAGTCCGCCAAGGCTGTCGTCTGGGAGGCTGCGCACCTCAATGCCCAATGACGCACGGTCCGCCGTGAGATTGAACACCCCGAGTTCTCCTGAAACCAGATATGGGAACGCAATTTGCGAGCGCCAGGAGGTCGGCGCCTCGAGCTGCAGGTGCTGTCGAGCCGCCTCCATCAGGCGGGCCCGTGCCTCGACGAGCTGCGTCATCACGTCTGACCCGGGTTGCACCGCCGAATGGGCGCGCGTGCCGCGCACGCGCAATTCGGCGCGTAGCAAGCCGCGGTTCTCCAGGCACACCTCTCCCACGAGTTCATCGCCACGCTCGCCGGTGCGTTCGCCGGCGATCATCAGCGCTGGAACGGGCTCGCCTTCACGCGCCAACCTCTGTAGAACGTGGGGCGTCCCCATCGGCTCGGACTCTCCTGGCTCCTCATTGCCCACGAGCAGCAATCGTAGGGGCGGGTAGGGCGGCCCGGCGCGCCGGGCCGCCCTCATCCACACCATGTAGGTCGCCGCCACCGTCTTCATGTCGGCTGCGCCGCGCCCTACCAGGTACTCGCCATCCAGCCTGGGTGCGAATTGGCTCTCGTCCGGATCGGGACCCACAACGTCTAAATGCCCGAGCAGGACGACCGGCGCGGCACCCTCGCCCGGAAAGGTTGCGAGCAGTGCCGGGAAGCGACCCTCGCTAAACACGCGCACGTTGAGTCCGCCGCGCCTCAGCTCTTCGGCGACAAAATGAACAACCGCGTGGATGGCTTCCAGCCGTGGCGATCCGCCGGGCGCGACGCTGACCGACGGGATAGCGATGAGCCGGCTGGCGAGCAACACGATTTCGCGCGTGACGTCGTCGGCCGTCAGGTCCAGTTGGATTGCAGCGGGCAGCGCCTCGGCCGTCGGTAGGAGTTGCGCGGCCTCCGCCCGCCGCCACAACGCCTCAAGCTTGCCCGCCAGCGGGCCAAGGCCCGGGAGCTCGCGCCGGATGTGCTCGATATCACGGGCCACTTGAGCGCGTCGCTCCTCGAAGAGGCGGCCGAGAGCTTCCGCATCGACGACCGAATGCTCATCCGCATCCGGCAGCAACCGTGTTCGTATCCGCTGCGCCGCATTGGGGGCGCCGTGTGCTATCTCGTCAAGCGGCACCAGCCACTCGTCCCAGCCTAACGCGTGGGCTAGCGGCCGGACGTTGTCGAGCGTTTCGCCCAGGAACGCCCGCATGCCTACTCGCACGCGCGAGAACGGATGCACGAGTTCAGCGTCCATTCCCTTCATCGCCGCAGCCAGTTCACTACTGCGCGCGCGCCGCAAGTCATCCCGGCCGTAGCGAAAGGGACCGCCGAATTCCGCATCCGCGTAGCCGCGCAGCAGCAGCAAATCCTTGAGGGTCAGGTTGGCGATCTCCAGGCTCAGCGGCAGACCGCCCTCGTCGGTGCGCACCTCGACCCGCGCCATGGGCAGATCGATCCGTGCCAGCAAGTTGTGGACAATGATCTCGCGCGCCACATGCTCACGCGATGGCGCGTCGCGCCCATTCTCCTCGTACAGCCCCCGTTGGTCGAGTGCTTCCAATTCCTCGGCCGAGATGGCGATCAATCGTTCCACCGGTTCGGCCAGCGATCGAGCCCGCACCGGGGTCCAGTTGTTGTTGCCGAAGCGAATCCCCCGCCGAACCAAGTCCTTCGAAAGCCGCACATAGTCGGCATGGGTGCGGTACAGGTACGCCGGGTCCAGTTCCGGCGGGCTGGGAAACGTCAGCGTGCGGACGGAGTCGTGCTCGGTCAATGCCACGACCGGCTGCCCATCGCGCACCTCGGCGCGCAAAGGGGTGCTGGCCGAGGTGGCGATGAAGAGCGCCGCATGGGCTCGCAAGAGACGAGTCGCACGCGCATAGACTTCATTGCGATAGGTGTCCAACTGCAACGGCCGCCGCCGAGATCGCGGGAGATGAACGAGGTCCCATGCCAGTAGCGGCTCAGGCAGCGAGAGGTTGGCGTGAATGCCGGCTGTCGCCAGGCGCGAACCGAACAGGTCGACACAGCGCTCGAGGTAGCGACGCTTGGCCAGGTTCCAGCCGCGCGGGATGGATGGATGTCCGACCTCCACCGGAAAGAGAAGGTTGCCGTGCCACGCGCGAAGCGAGCCGGTGCCGCCCAGGGTGGCTCGCTCGAGCGTCGAGAGCAGGCAGGCCTCGAAGAGGCGCGCCTGATAAACGGCCAGCCGCGGCGAATAGAACGGATCGGTGGCCCACTCGATCATCCAGTTGAACACCTCGAGCTGGCTGTATCGGGCGAGCCACTCCGGCAAGTGCGCCTCGCGCAGCGCATCGGCGAACGTCGCCTGCGATTGGTCGCCCGGCCACGTGAGGGCCGGCCGCAGGTCTTCCCCCATCACGTTCCATTCCAGCTCCAGGCCGCTCGTCCCGCGCTCTGGAAAATTGCGCGCGGCTGTCTCGCGCGCCAATTCCAGGCGGTCGACGAAACGCGCAAGGTCAATGTTGGATAAGGGCATCCAATCCCTCCATCAGGCGCTGCGCGGCGCCCAGCGTTTTCTCCACCGGCGTTGCATACGAGAAGCGTAGCCATTCGGCGCCGTAGGGCGAGAAGAAGGCCCCCGGCACGATGGCCACTCCATGCTGCTCGGCCAGATACTGCCCGAGCGGTTCGCTGTCGCCCCAGCCGCGCGCGGCAAGCCAACGTCCGACATGCACGAAGGCGTAATACCCCTGGTCGATAATCGCGCGCAGCCCGTGCGCGGCGAAGAATTCACGCAGCGCCGTACGGCTGAGGTTGGTCGGCTCGCGAATGCCGCGCGTGGCCTCTGCATAACCGTGCTCATAGGCAGCCATGGCCACCGCCATCGAGTAGAAGGAGGGAATCACAGTGTGTGAGGCGCGCGCGACGATGAACCGCACCACGGCCTCCGGCGCGATGAGGTGGCAGTTGCGCACGTTCGAGGCGCCCAGCGATTTTGTCAGGCCGTCGAGGATCAGGATCCGCTCGCGCTCGTGGGGGTCGAATGCCGTAAGAAAGCTGTTCAGATCCATCGCTGCCTGGTCTGTCACGTAGTGGTACATCCAGTCGTACAGCACGAAGGCAATGCCGAGGCGCAAGGCGGCCTTGCCCAGCACGATCTGCCGCTCAGCGCTGAGCACTCCTCCGGTGGGGTTGTCCGGGCTGGTGATAATGAGCCCGGCCAGTTTGCGCCCGAGCCGTGCCGCGTGCTCGCTGCACGCCTGCAGCGCGTCTTCGGTATAAGCCCATCCACTCTCCGCCTCGCCGGGCGCCAGCAGCACATTGGCCCCCACGCCGTACGGTCCCCAGTTGTACGAAATCCACGGCACGCGGCTGACGACGATGAAGTCGCCGGTGCGCCCATGCCCGAGTGCCAACATCGCCGCATACGCTTTTGCCAGGGCGTCGCGGCCGCCCACGGTGGCCAACACGTTATTCGGGCCGAGCCCGGTCTCGGGCGAGGCGTGCCAGTAGGTTTCCAGGACGGTGCGTCGGAACGCATCGGTGCCGTAGGGCATGTCATAGGCACTGCCGTGTGCGAGCTGCAATTCGGCTGCACGCTCGAGAATCTCGCCCGGCACGCCGGGCAGCGAGGCGCCGCCGTCGCCCTGCGAGGCGTCAAAGGCGCGCCGCTCAGGGAAGTTCTTGGCGAACACCGCCAGGCTCTTGTTGATCAGGAACATGCGCGAAGGCGGGATGTCCACCATCTGCCCAAGGTGCGCGCTCACCGGGACGAGGCGCTCTTCGGGCACGACCGTGACGGGGTGATCGACGAGGGCGGCCATGGTCTTCTCCTTCGCAGGCGGACTGCCAGTTGAAACAAAAAGGCCCCGGCCGAAGGCCGGGGCCCAGATGTTGCGCGAGGTGGCACGTCATGACGCGCGTATCCCGGACCCGGCGGCCTTCTCGAGGCCACGGCAAGTATTCAAGTCCTTGCAGGTCGGGTGTGCGCTACGACTACCCATTTCAAACATTGTAACACCCGTGTCAAGCCCCCCCCGGTGCCGCCGATCGAGATCCTATGCCTGAACCGAGTTCAGCCGTCCCCTCAGTGCGGCTTCCCCCGGAGGCCTTCAATGTGGGAATACGGCGCAATGTAAACGTGGGGCGCGACTCGCTTGAGAGGGAGGCGTTGCCAAGCAGAGGCAATAATCGTCCGGCTGGGGAGAGAGGGCACCGATAATGGATTTGTTCTTGGCGGTGTGCCTCGAGCCGGGGTGGTGATCGCCCCTGACCTACCCGCCGCGAGGTCTCGTCGTGCTCCCTCGGCTCGCGGTGCTCCGCAGCAGCACCAAATACGCCAGGAGCATCAGCGCCAGCCCGGCCCCGTCGAAGAGGATGAATCGCACTGCCGTGGCCCACAGCGCCGGGTGACCGGGGGGCAGGCTCAGCGCCAGCCAGGTCTCGCCCGCCAAACCGATGACTTGCTGAGCGAGAATGACCGAAAACAGCGCCTGGTGGTTTCGCGGCCGCCAAATGACCGCGGGATAGGTGGCGTTCCACATCAGAAAAAGAATTCCGAAGGCCTGGACGATGGCCCGCCCCGGCGCGCCGCCGACTTCAAACGAGCCGGTGAAGTCTTCCGGCCGGCCGAGAAAGGTCGCCGCGCACCAGATGTTCATCAGGAAGACTGCACCGACCGCCGCGCGTGTAACCCAATCGGCGAGTGCCGGGCTGACACCTCCAACCTTGTTGTGTGTCCCTTTGATCATGGAGTCCCGCATTGGTGAGGACGGAAAGCCTGCGGCCGGATGTTATAATCTCCCGCGCCGCTGCCGAATCGCGGCGTAGACTCTTGAATCGAATAGCACGTCATGGAGAGGTAGCGTAGTTTGGCCTAACGCGCGCGCCTGGAGAGCGCGTGAGCCGTAAGGCTCCGCGGGTTCAAATCCCGCCCTCTCCGCCTGAGGCACCGAGCAATCGGTGCCTTTGCATTTGAAACCGTCAGCGCCCGGCGCCCGCCAGCCGGGACTTCAGCTCGGCAATCGGGGCCACCGGTGTTGGATCGATACCGTAGGCCATGGCCAGGTAGAACGCCGAATAGTCGCCGAAGTGCAGCGCGGTTAGCATGTGCGCCAGCACGTTCGGTCCCCAGGCTTGGTACTCGTCTGTATTGAATCCCTGGACCATGAACAACTCGCGCGTAATGCGCGCGCGCAAATCGTTGCGAGCATGCGCCAGCGATGAGCGCAGGAACATGAGCATGTAATGGCCGGTCAATTCCTCCGGCTGCAGCGTGCCGGCAACCGAGTTGTGGTCGAGCTCGGGCAGCTCCTCATATTGCGCCCAGGCCTTCCCGATCTCTGCGATTTGGGTCTTCCACCGTCGGGCAACAGGCGCCAGATGGTCGGATCCGTAGACCGCGACCCAGCGTCCCATCCATTGCCCGCCCATACGCTTAGCGGGGTTGTGGACCACAGGGATTTCCGCGCGCAAGTGCGCTTGCTGATCGCGCATCGCGGTCAGCGCGGCGGCGAGCTCCGCGGAAGGGTCGGGCATCAGCCCCAGGCGGGTGACGCAGGCCATGGGTAAGAGGAAGAGAAACCCCACCGCCGCGCGCGGCTGGGCACGGAATGTGAATTGCCACAGCGGCAGCGATGCCGCCTGCGCCTCGGCGGCAAGCTGCCCGCCTGAGGTGATCGCCAGGGCCGGCAGGCCGCGGCGGCGCGCCTCAGCATAGGCCGAAAGCGCCTCCTCGGTGTCGCCCGAGTGCGAGGCGACGATGACCAGCGTATCGCGGCTGCGAGCCCAGGCCGGCAGCCCATAGTTGCGCCACACAGTGATCGGCGTCGTCCCGAGGTGGTCCCCATACGCGGCCAGGAGCGCGCCGCCGATCCCCGAGCCGCCCATGCCGGCCAGGAGGATGTGCCGAATCCCGTCACCGGTTATTTCCAGCGGGAACTCGCCCGCCGCGTGCCACGCGCTCTCGAGCTGATCGGGCAAGCGGTCGATATGGCCAAGCATTCCACCCGAGTCGAGTTCTTTCATTCGCGGCAGGTCGTCAAGGTTCATTGGCCCTCCTGCGCCCTGGCGGTGCGCTTGCCCGACCGCGGCCGTGCCTCGGTCGTCGCCAGACGGTATACGGTGCGTCGAGTCCAGCCGGATTGGTGTGCCACCTGAGCCGCCGCCTGCGTCGCTGTCTCGCCCGCGGCCACCCGTGCCCGAACCTCTTTGCGCACGCGCGATTCGTCCCACGCCGCAGGAATCGCCGGCGGCGCGCCGGCGATCACCAGCGTCATCTCGCCGCGCGGCGCCTGGCGCTCGAAGTGCTCCAGCACTTCGCTCACCTGGCCGCGGATGATTTCCTCGTGGAGCTTGGTGAGTTCGCGCGCTACCGCCATCCGCCGGTCGCCAAGTACTTCACGGATATCCCCCAGCGCCGGTAGCAGGCGGTGGGGGGCCTCGAGTGCCACCAGCGTGACCTGGAGGGCTGCTACCGCGGCCAACTGGCCGCGCCGTGCGGCCGCACGCCGCTCAAGATAGCCCACGTAGAAGAAGCGGTCGGTAGGCAGGCCGGAGGCGACCAGCGCAGCGATCGGTGCGCTGGGTCCGGGCACCGGTGTCACGATGTGACCCGCGGCCAGCGCGGCGCGCACCAACTCATAGCCCGGGTCGTTCAACCCGGGGGTGCCCGCGTCGCTCACCAACGCCACGTCCGCGCGCGCCAGGGCCGAGAGGACCGCGGCCAGGCGGGTGAGCTTGTTATGCTCGTGATAAGCCATGAGCGGCGTGTGCAGGTCGAAGTGCGAGAGCAGCTTGCGTGTCTCGCGAGTGTCCTCGGCGGCCACCAGGGAGGCCTCGCGCAGCACGCGCAGCGCGCGCGCGCTGATATCTTCGAGATTGCCGATGGGGGTAGCCACGAGGAAGAGCGTGCCCATTGCGGCCCGGATTGTAGCACACCGGCCCTGCGCACCGCCCGCGGCAGGATGCTTATCACCCCCCGGGCGGGATGCATGTCACTGACCCGGCGGGCGGCGGCCAGATATCATTATTGCAAGTAATTTGCAAATAGGGGCGCCCATGACCGACTTGATGGAACGAGCTCGCGCGCGCGTTCGCGCCGCTGGCGGACGCATGACCGGGCAACGCCGGCTGATCCTGGAAACGTTGACCGCATTACCGGCCCACCCGACGGCCGAGGAGGTGCACGCGCGCGCCGCCCGCCGCGACCCGGCCCTTAACCTCTCCACCGTGTACCGCACGCTGCACTGGTTGGAGGCGGAGGGCCTGGTCGAGCCGCGCCGCTTTCGCGGCCACGGGCGCCACGATCACTTCGACCTGGCCGGCGCCCGCGGACATCACCACTTCCTGTGTACACATTGCCATCGCCTGCTCGAGTTCGACGCGCCGCAGGTGGAGGCCGTTTCCCGCAGCTATGCGCGGCGGCATGCGGTCAAGGTCCTCGATGCTTCGCTCGTCCTCTACGGACTGTGCGCAGAATGTGCCATCCGGCGCGCCCCGGTGCGCAGAGGCAACGCATGACGCCGCCTCGGGCATCCGCGGAAACTGTGCTGAGCCAGGTGGCGGTGGGTCAGACGGTGCTGGTTCTCGGGCTGCAAGGCGGCCGCGCGGTAAGCGAGCGCTTGGCGGAGTTCGGGCTCGTCCCATCGGCCCGCGTTTCCGTGCTGCGCAATTCAAGCCGCGGCCCGTTGCTGGTGGCCGTGCAGGGCTCGCGCTTGGCCCTTGGCCGCGGCGAGGCGGCCAAAGTCCGCGTTGTTGTCGAGCCAGCCAAGGCCGGGCACGAGTGAAGAGGTCGGCCCTCAGGCCTGCCCTTCGCGGTTCGTGCCATTCGCCGGCGAATGGGATCCCCGCCGCCACCGAAGTGCATATCCTCGACGACCGAGGATTCCTGCAGCGGGGTGGTACGCCCGCCGGCGGCGCGGCGCCGGGCCGGACGGTTCGCATTGCCATCGCCGGCCAGCCGAATGTTGGCAAGTCCACCGTCTTCAACCGCCTGACCGGCCTCGACCAACATGTCGGGAACTGGCCGGGCAAAACCGTTGAGAAGAAGCGCGGACTCGTGCGTTTTGGCCAGGTCACCCTGGAGCTGGTGGACCTGCCCGGAACGTACAGCTTGAGCGCTCACTCCGCCGAAGAGGAAATCGTTCGCGATTACTTGCTCTTCGAGCCGCCGGAGGCCGTCATCGTTGTGGTCGGGGCGGCCACGCTTGAACGCAACCTCTACCTGGTGGCTGAGCTGCTGGCCTTCAACGTGCCGCTCGTCGTGGCTGTCAACATGATGGACGTGGCGGCGAGCGAAGGTGTTGAGCTGGACTTGCAGTCGCTGCAGTCTGCCCTCGCGCTGCCGGTGACGGCGCTCACCGCATCGCGCAACCAGGGGCTCGAGGCGCTGCTGGCCTGCGCGCTCGCCACCGCCCGAGGGCCGCGTGCGGCCTACACCTCGCGGCCTTCTCCGCGGCCGGAACATCGCCCGATCATCCGCAACCTTGTGCAGCTTCTGGATGGGAGAATCCCCTCCGCCTACCCGCTGGATTGGCTGGCCACGAAGCTCTTGGAGGGCGACCCGCGGCTCACCCAGATGGCGCGTGCGAGTCTCCCGCCGGCGGCGTTGGCTGAACTCGACCGCCTACTTCATGCGCACGAAGATGCCTTCCTGGATATCGTTGGGGGGCGCTACGATTGGATCCGTAAAGTCACCCGGGCGGCCATTCAGCGGCCGCGAACCGATGTCATCAACCTCACCGACCGCCTCGATCGCGTGGCCACGCACCCCGCATGGGGCCTGCTCACGTTGATGACGATTCTGGGAGTCACTTTCTGGCTCATCTATGGTCTGGCTACGCCGATGGTCAACTTGCTGGCCGGGGCCACCCAGTCGCTTGCCGCTGTGGCGCGCACGGCACTGGCCGCATGGCCGGCCTGGCTCTCGGGCCTGGCGATCGACGGGCTGCTAAGCGGCGTGGGAATGGTGCTGGCCTTCCTGCCGGTGATGGTGCTCTTCTTCGCTGTGCTGGGCGTGCTGGAAGATGTGGGATATTTTGCGCGTGCGGCGTACATCATGGACCGCTTCATGCATGCCATCGGCCTGCATGGCAAGAGTTTCCTGCCACTCTTCCTTGGGTTCGGCTGCAACGTCCCGGCGGCGCTCGGCACGCGCATCCTGGAAGATCGGCGCTCGCGGTTGTTGACCCTGTTGCTCACGCCGCTCGTTCCGTGCACGGCGCGCTTAGGCGTGATCGCCTTTCTGGCGCCGGCCTTCTTTGGATCGCGGGCAGCACTTATCTCGTTCCTGCTGGTCGTGTTCAACATCCTTGTTATCGCTATGCTGGGCCTCGTGCTAGGCCGCCTCGTGCCGCGCCAGGCACCGCCCGCTTTCATCATGGAACTCCCGCTGTACCATCTGCCGACGGCTCGCACGCTGGCACGCTTCATTTGGCACAACACGCGCTCGTTCGTCGAGAAGGCTGGCTCGATCATCCTGCTGGCCTCGGCTGGCGTGTGGGCCCTTTCGCACATGCCGACGGGCGACCCGGCCTCGAGCGTCCTGGCCTGGGTGGGGCGGGGTCTTGAGCCGCTGGGGGCGCTCATGGGGCTGGGCGATTGGCGCATGCTGACGGCGCTTCTGACGAGCTTCGTCGCCAAGGAGAACACCATCGCCACGCTGGGCGTGCTTTTCGCCGGCCAAGCTCAACACACCCCCTTGCCGGCGCTCGTGGCGGCCCAACTGGCGCCTGCCGCGGGGCTGGCATTCCTTGTCGTGCAACTGCTGTTCATCCCATGCGCGGCGACGCTCAGCACCTTGCGTCAGGAGGCCGGCTGGCGCTGGGCCTCGGTGAGTGTGTTGCTGCAACTCGCGATTTCGATCGGCATGGGCATCGCCGTCTTCCAAGTCGCGAGCCGAGTGGGATATGGCTGACCTGTCGGCGCGCCCCGGCGCACCGTTCCCATCGCGCGAGGTGGGCCAGGTCGCACGCGCTCTGCTGGCTGTCATCGCCGGCGGTGGCTCGCATACGATGTCATCCTTGGCTGCCCACTTGCAGGCAAGCCCGGCCCTCGTGGATCTCGCCCTCCAGGTTCTGATCGTCGGCGGACGCATCGAGGAGGTCGTGTCGCCGGAGGAGTGCGGCCACCCAACGGACGAAACAATCGAGGTTTGCCAGACGTGTGGATTGGCCGCCTCGTGTGTAGGCAAGGGTGCTCCGACGGCCGTCGGGCAGCGCTGCCTGCGCCTCGTGCCACACGGGCACTGATCTTGCCCTTGCGTGCCGGCGGGTAATGCCCTTTGTTGAGTCTAGCTGCGGCATGAGAGACCCCGAGATTATCATCATTGGATCTGGTCCTGCGGGGTGCTCGACGGCCCTGCATCTGGCGGCGCTTTCGCCAGCCTGGTGCGATCGCATCTTGGTGCTGGAGGCCAAGCATCATCCTCGAGCCAAGTTGTGTGGCGGCGGCGTCACGGTTTTCGGTTTGCGGGTTTTGCGTGGGCTTGGGCTCACGCTCGATGTGCCACATGTCAGAGTGGATGAGGCGCTCTTCCGTCTGCAGCGCCGCACGCTCAAGGTGCGTGGCCAGCCGCTGCTGGAGGTTGTCGACCGATCGAGCCTTGACGCCTGGCTGATGGGCGAGGTGCGAGCCCGCGGCGTTAGTGTGGAGGAGGAGTCGCCGGTACGGGCGGTGGAACCCTCGTCGAGCGAAGTCACCGTGCGCACCGCTGCCCGCGAATACCACCCAAAGGCGATGGTTCTGGCGTGCGGCTCTCGGGGGCTTGATTTTGTGGCGTGGGGCGCGGGTGGGTCCGCCATCGGGCCGCGGCGCGTTGCCCGGGCTGTCGAGTCCTTTGCCTCACAAGGACCCGTGGATGTGTTCTCCGTCCCGGCATCCGTCGAGTTCGATTTCTCTCCGATGGCGCAAGGGCGCCACGGCTATTCGTGGCGGTTCCCCATGCCGGGCGGCGCGCAGCCCCTCCACAACCTGGGTCTGTTCGATACGAGGCAGTACGCTGCCCGCCGCGCGCCCGATCTCAAAGCCGGGCTCGAAAAGTATGCCGGGCGCACGGGCGTGCGGAGTCTTGAACCAATCCAGGGGCATCCCGTGCGACTGTACTCTCCCTGGGCAAGGCTTTCTGCGCCTCGCCTCCTTCTCGTCGGCGATGCCGCCGGTGTGGATCCATTGTTTGGGGAGGGGATCGGCGCAAGTCTGGCTTATGGGCGGGTGGCCGCGCAGGAAATCGATCGTGCGCGCAGCTCGGGGGATTATCGCTTCGCGGGCTTCACTTCGCGTGTACTTGCCGGCGACCTCGGGGACTACCTGGGTGTGCGCTGGACGTTCGCGCAATTGATCTACGGCCCGGCTCCGCTGCCTGGTTTCACCCTCCTGGCGTGGGCCATCGCGCGACTCATTGCGCCCAGCTACAATCCTCGGTTGGCGTAAACCTCAGGGCAGGAAGTCGAGCGGGTTGACCTTGCCGTAGTCCACACTCTGCATTTCGAAATGAAGGTGCGGGCCGGTGGAATTGCCCGTCGAGCCGATAAAGCCGATGACGTTGCCTTGATACACGTTGAACCCGCAGCCCACCGCCAGTCCGCTCAAGTGCGCGTACACGGTCTGCCAGCCATTACCGTGGTCGATCACGATCAGGTTGCCGTACCCCCAATCGGACCAGCCGGCAAATACAACCACGCCGCTCGCCGCGGCGTAGATGTTATCGCCCAGGCGCCCGTGCAAGTCGATGGCGGGATGGAACGACGAATACTGATTGCCGGTCACCGCATGGCTGTCGCTCGGCCACACCCACCAGTTTTCGCCTTTGACGTCGCTCAGGTATGGCCCCTGGCAGGCGCCGTCGCCGCCGTACTGCCATTTGTCCTTGTCGGTCCGGCGCAGAATGGGGACCCGCCACTGGACGAAATCGCGCCGCCCATCGGGGATGACGATCCATGAGCCAGGCGCGAGGCCTGGCGCGGCGGGGTCGACATCCGGTTCGAGAGCGTTGCCTGGCCAATTGACAATAACGTCCGGCGTTACGCTGAAGAACTTGGCCACGCCGTTCAGCCCATCGCCTTCCTGCCACTGATAGTAAGTTCCATCCACCGGAAGAATGTTGAGCACCTGGCCGGGGCGCAGCGTGTGCGGGTCATCTTTGAGGATGGAGTAGTTGCCCCAGAGGATGGTTTCCGGCTTGAGGTTGAAGCGCGCGGCGATTGCAAAGAGCGAGTCGCCTTGCTGCACGGTGTATTGAGTCACGTCGACCCGCGGGCGCGCGGGGACATCGGTGTGCAGCAGTATTTCCCGATCGATGATGGCGCCACCGGCGCCTGAGTCAAAGGATGGCAGCACGGCCGGCTCCGCGGCCAGCGGTGCGCTCAGGGTGGGTGTCGGCGCGCTGCTCAAATTGATGCGCGCCGGAAGCCACGACCACAAATTTGGGCGCGCCATCCAACTGAACAGAATCACCAGCCCCAATACGAGGAAGTGGCTGGCGCTGCGCAAGATCGGCTCGCGCAGGCCGGTGCGCACCAAATCCTCCCACAGCCTGAACCAGGCAGGGCGCGATTCGTGGGAGGGTTCGTTACCTTCAGATGACGTGCGGCTCGGTTCGGGAGTCATGCTTCACCAATGAAGAACGGGAGGATAACTTCTCGCCTCCCGTTCTGTCAAGCCAGCCCTCACCGCCAATTGCATTTCCGCGGCTTGGTGCAGCGCGCTTAGTAGTACAGGTGCGGGTTCACAGGAGTCCCCATGTAACGCATTTCGAAGTGGATATGATATCCAGTGGAATTCCCCGTGTTGCCTGCCAGTCCCAGCGACGATCCGCCACCGACTCTTTGGCCGCAGCCAACATTCACCTGGTCCAAGTGGGCATAGAAGGTCACCCAGTTATTGCCATGATCGATGATCACTAGGTTGCCATAGCCGCGCGTGCTCCAGCCGGCAAACACCACCACGCCCGCGTCGGCCGCGTACACGCCCGTGCCGGGCGCCGCGGCGATGTCGATCCCTGGGTGACCGTCCCAGAAGTCATTGCCCGAAATGGTGGTGAACCACCCGGGCCACATCCAGTTCTCTGAGCCCACCGGACCGTCATACCCGCCCGGGCAGGCTCCTGGGCCGAGACTGGGGAAGGAGTAGCGCTTCCCGATCATCACCGGCGCGGCCCAATCCTTGAACGGCCGGCTGCCACCGGGAACAATGACCCAATCCCCGGTCAGCACTTTTGGATCGAGCGGGTTGAGATTGTTGCCCGGCCAGCTAAGGATTTCCTCGGGTGTCGTGTCGAATTCTTGCGCGACCTTCTCGACGGTGTCGCCCTCCTGCCACTTGTAGTACAGGCCATTCACGGGCAGGATGTTGAGCACTTGCCCCGGCCGCAGCAACTCCGGGTCATCTACGAGCGTGTCAAAGTTGCCCCACAGAATAGTCTCGGGTTTGATCTGGAACTTGGTGGCGATGGAGAATACCGAATCGCCGCGCTCCACAGTGTAAGGGGTGATGCCCTCGGTGGGCCGCTCAGGGCGTACGGTGTGCACGTCAATCGTGCGCCGGATGAGCGTGTCGTTGGCATGCGCCGAATAGTCCGGCAGCTTGGCCAACCCGTTGCCACCCGAGGGGGAGGCCGCGGTAACTGGCGGCCCGCCGCTGGCTGCAGCGGTACGCGCCGGACCATAAACCCGCCATGCCCACACGCCGCCGGCCGCCAGGGCCAGCACGAGGATTCCCAATCCGATCCACAAGATTCGTTTCTGCACCACTCACTCTCCCGCGCAGGTGATCAACCGATAAAGGAGAACTATTCTAATTGTCTTTGGTCAAAGTTTCCAGGAACTCGATATTGTTCTCGGTCTGGCTCAGCCGGGTCAGGATGGCCTCCGTGGCCGTCGTGATATCCATGCCCGCGCCGTTAGGCGGCGCCGTCATCATCTGCCCGAACATGCGCCGCATCAGCCACACCCGCGGAGTGATATCTGGGCCGAGCAGCAATTCCTCGCGGCGGGTGGAGGAGCGCTCGATGTCGAAAGCGGGGAAGATGCGCCGCTCCTGCAGCTTGCGCGAGAGGTGCAGCTCCATGTTGCCGGTGCCTTTGAACTCCTCGTAGACCATGTCGTCCAGGCGCGAGCCGGTATCCACCAGGCAGGTGGCGATGATGGTCAGCGAGCCGCCTTCCTCGATGTTGCGCGCCGCGCCGAAGAACCGCTTGGGCGGATACAGTGCGGCCGGGTCGAGGCCACCGGACAGTGTGCGCCCGGAGGGCACCACGACCAGGTTGTAGGCGCGTGCCAGACGGGTGATCGAATCGAGCAGGATGACCACGTCGCGGCCGATTTCCACCAGCCGCTTGGCTCGCTCGAGAGCGATCTCGGCCACGCGCACGTGTGAGGTGACCGGCTCATCGAAGGTGGACGAGATGACCTCGGCTTCCACCGAGCGATCCATATCGGTGACTTCTTCGGGCCGCTCGCCGATGAGCGCCACCATCAAGTGCACATCCGGGTATTTGCGCGAAATGCCGTTGGCGATGTGCTTGAGCACGGTCGTCTTGCCGGCCTTGGGCGGCGAGACAATCAGGCCGCGTTGACCTCGTCCGATGGGCGAGACCAAGTTGAGCAAGCGGGTGGCCAGTTCGTGGCGGTCCGTTTCCAGATCGAAGCGCTTCTCGGGGAAGATCGGCACGAGCGATTCAAACGTCGGGCGCTGTTTGGCCGCTTCCGGGTCGAGGCCGTTGATGGCTTCCACCCGCAGCAAGCCGAAATACTTCTCGGATTCCTTGGGCGCCCGCACCTGTCCAATGACCATATCGCCGGTGCGCAAGCTGAAGCGGCGAATCTGCGATTGCGAGACGTAGATATCGTTCGGCCCCGGCAGGTAGTGTTCGGCGCGCAAGAAGCCGATCCCCTCTTCGACAATCTCCAAAATGCCTCCGCGCAGCTCGAGCCCCTGACGCTCGGCATTGGCCTGCAACAAGCGCAGCACCAGATCGTCCTTCTTCATTCGAGTGAAGGCGGGGATCTCCAGTTCTTTGCCGGTGCGGCGCAGTTCGGCAAGCGTCATCTTTTCCAGTTCGGCTATATGCATTGTGGGCTCTCGCTTATCTCTCGAGGAGGGTGGAATGGCATCGGATGGCCGCATCGCCGGCGGCGCGTTGGGTGGAATTGAGAACGGTGGACCGTCTTGGCCTAAGGGTGTACAGACGCTCTCGGGGCGAGTGAACGCTTGCAGAGTAGGGCGATCTCCCGAACCAACCGGAGTGTACGCCGTGTGCGAATAATAGTGAGGCGCGCTTTCCTAGAGATGGGGTGCCACCAGGTCGCTCACGTACAGGTGACCCACGTAGGACTTGAACCTACAACCAACTGATTAAGAGTCAGCTGCTCTGCCAATTGAGCTAGTGGGCCAAGATGGGGTCAGTAAAGCGGGAGCCACCGGGCATACGATCGCGGGCAGTTCCCTGGGGGCGCCAGCTGACAGCTGTCTGGGGGCTCGCCGCCATGCTGCGGCGAGGGGCGCCTCCCCCTGTGCTGGCAGGATTATACCTGGATTCATGAGGCTGTCAATAGGAGCGTGTCAAGCTCTGATGACTCGACACGTTCGCGGGACTCTGTATGGGAGAGCGGCGAACGGCGCCGCGCATTTCGCTCACTTGGGTGCCCCGGTCGGCTTCTTGGGAGTATGCGTTGGTTGCGAGCCGTGGCCCCTTTCTTTGGGCGACTTGGGACTCTCCTCGACGCGTGTCGTGTGCTTCGGTTTGTCCGGATGGGGAAGGATGTTCCCATGGGAGAGCGGGAAGTCGAAATTGTGCTGCGGCCCGAGGTGTTTGCCCGCTTCGGAGGCGCGCATGCCAGAAGCGGTCAACATCTCAGCCGCGCCTTTCATTTGCGGCGAGGGTGCCCCGCGTGCGAGGGCCACGGCACTCTCGACCCGAGGCAACAACCCCGCCAGACGTCCGGAAAGCAGGTCCAGCGCACGAGCTTCCTGGACGCCTTCGAGAAGCCTCACGCTCCGATCGAGTGCGCCGGAGGCCGCCTCAAGAGCGAGACCCGCTTGCGCCCAACGGCCGTGAGAGGCCAGCTGCTCCCCCTCGCTGAGCCGCCGCTCCGTAATCGCCAGGCTGAGGTCGGCGCGCGCGGACGGTCCCGGCGCGAGATCGAGGGCGACTTGCTCGACGGCGGCTTTGGCGGGGAACAGGACATCCCCAGGGAGCGCAGCGGCCGCGGCGTATGAAACGCCTGCGGTCCCTGCCAATCCCACCACCAAGAGCGAGACCAAAGCAATGGCCCACACCGGCCGCGGCCGGGCGGGCTGATTTAACTCGATTGAGTGCAATAGGCGCCCGCGCGCGCGGGTCATGAAAGCCGCGGGTGGAGTTGCGCGGCCGGCCTGTCCCATTCGGCGCGCAAGCCTTTCGAGGGCTTCGGATTCGCGCAGGGCCTCGGTCGGCAGGCCGGGGTCTTCCGTCGACGCTCCACTCAGGCGGCGCGCTAGGAGATCCGCCAGAAGCTTCTCGGTCCTATCGTTCATCGCCTTTTTGCAGCCTCGCGCGCAGCTTGCGCAACGCGCGGAATTGGATGACTCGAATTGATTCCTGACTGCGGCCAAGGTGGGCGGCCACCTGCGTGTGGCTCATCTCCATCACGAAGCGCATGGTTAGCACGTCACGACCGACATCGTCTAACTGCTCCAGCGCCGCAGCCAAGCGGCGGCGTTCTTCGTTCTCTTCGGCTTTGTCCTGCACGTCGACCTCGCGCGCCGGCATGCTTGAGTCAAGCGCTACGGTTTGACGTGCAGTGCGGTAATGATCGATCACCGCATTGCGCGCAATGCGGTAAAGCCAACCCAGGACCGGCGTCGTCCCCGGACGAAACCGCCGGCGTGCTTCCCAGGCCCGCAGAAACGTGGTTTCCGCAAGATCTTGTGCCAGGGCTTGGTCCCCGACCCGAAAGCGGATGTAACGATAAATGACCGGCAGGCAGGCCAGATACAGATCGCCGAACGCCTGCACGTCTCCGGCCAGGGCGCGCCGTAGCACTACCTCATCAAGTACGGTGGGTGGGGTTCTCAATACCTGCATGGCTCAACGAATCCCGACGTATGGCGTTACAAACCGCCTTGGCATGCTCTGCGCACATCCTCTGGAAGGATATGAGCAGCTCCGCTTGCCGTCAAGTGCCCTGCAAGAATCCCGCAAGTAACGCAGTCCCGGCTACCTCGTTATTGGGGGTGGCACAAGCCACCGATCGCATGCCTGGGATGGGTCATGACTCGACGACAATTTCTCCTCGTAACGGCCATGATGGGCTTTATCGCCACGACCACCGTTGGATGCCAAACGGCCGGCACGGCCGGTCAGCCGACTTTCAGCGCGCCGCCTGCCGCGCCAGACTCGGCCTCGGCGATCATCCTGGCCTCGAGCGAACTTACGGTCCGTCTCCTAGCTCCCAGTGACGGGGCCATCTTCGACACGCCCGACATTCTGGTGGTTGGCGAAACCAGCCCGGGGGTGGTCGTGAGCGTGAACGATGCTGTGGCCATTGCAGATGCGCAAGGGGATTTCGCTCTCGCGCTGCACCTCGAGGAGGGCACCAATCTGCTCGAGTTCGTGGCCAGCAATGAGTCGGGCGATCAGGTTTCTGTCACCCTGGCGGTCTCGTACCTGCCGGCTTCGTGATCCCTCCGAGCAGCCGGAGCCCGAACGTCAGATCTGGAGGTGAGCGATGCAACGAATACGTTACGTGACACCTATCTTCGTCCTGGTGATCGCCGCGCTGGTGGTAACATCGGCCATCGCCGCTCCCTTGCCCACGGCGGGTGGTGCGCCCCAGGCGAAACCGACCGAGCGCGCGCATGGCAAGCCGACGCAGGTCGGTCCGGGAGAAGATACGAGCAAGCAGGATGCGCGAGCCACTCAGCGAGCCGAACGCGAAGCCGAGCGGGAACTCCGTCGCAGCCGAGCCCACTATCGCGGGGCGGTCAGCGCGGTCGATCCGAACTCCATATCCCTTGACACAGCCGAAGGGGCCATTACCTTTGCGATCACCGACAAGACGCGCATCAATATCCCGTCGGGCAAGGGCGGCGGGGCCGGTGACATTAATGTCGGCAGCCAGGCCGTGGTGCTCGCCCAGCAAGAACAGGACGACAGCTTCACGGCCCTCACCATTCACGTCGTTCCAGGCAAGCCGATCCACATTCACCACGTGGGCACTGTGACGAGCTACAATCCGGGTGCTAGCATCACGATCGAAGGCAACGATGGCGACCTGGTCACCTTCGTGCTGACAGCCGACTGCAAGATTCTCCCCGAGGAGCGTGCCGAGGATATCGCCGTCGGTCGACGGGTGACAGTCATCGCCCGGCGCGATCCTTCCGGCGGCCCGCTCACGGCGCAGGGCATCGTCATTCATCCGGAGGTCGAGGCAACAGAGACGGCGCCAACCGTAACACCGATTCCCTCCGACACGCCCTCCGCTACCCCGCAAATGACTGAGACCCCGACACCTGCACCGGCGATCTGACCGCCCGATAGTTGGCTGACCAATTCGTGGAACTCTCGACGAGAGACCCGTGGCTTCGGGTCTCTCATTCTGTTCTTCCCCGATGCATCCCTTCATCCATTCGATCGTCTGAAGCGGTATGAGTGTCACCTGCTCATTCGCGGGCGGACTTGCATATTGAATTCGAGCAAATCAGATATAATCTCGCCCATTCCTGTCAGGCGGACTTCGTGTGCGCCCGCTGTGGGGGGAGCTTTTCAGGAAGGATTTGCGGCAAGGGACGGGTCGGCGACTGTAGGCAGCGATTATTGGGCTCCACTCATGAGTAAAAGGGGCTCGCCTCGGCCCCAGATCGCAGCCGCTCCTGTCCGAGCCAATGTGCACAGCCGGTTCCCGTTTCATCCGTCGCAAGCGCATGCCAATTGCGTTCACGGGATAGTGCCGTGCCGCCAACAGGGCGCTCCGCGGGTGCGCGATGGCGCAAGTGCGATGCATGAGCCCATCCCTGTGAAGGAGGCGTCCATGTTCTCCTCATTGTGGTGGCGGGTCGGGCGGTTCGCGAGGACCTCTCCGGCACGCCTCTTCCTCCTGGCGGGTGTTGTCGTCGCGGGTGCGTTGGCTCTCTCGGGGTCGGCCGCGCCGGCTGGTACCACCCAACCGATCGCCTTCAACCATCAAGTCATGGTGCAAGCCGGCGTGCAGTGCCTGTTCTGCCACAACGATGCACTGCGCTCGCCCTCGCCCGGAATGCCCAGCGTAGAATTGTGCATGGGCTGCCATAAGACAATCGGAGCCGGGCGGCCGGCTATCAAGCAACTGGCCGATTACTATGCGCGCGGCGAGCCCATCCCCTGGGCGCGCGTCAACTATGTGCCTCGCTTTGTCTACTTCAGCCACAAAGTCCATCTCACGGCGGGCGGCCTCAACTGCGAGAATTGCCATGGCGATGTGGGCCACATGAAGGTGGTCGAGCCCGTGGCGAGGATGAGCATGGGCTGGTGCCTCGATTGCCACTCCAAACAAACCAATGCGCCGCAATTGCGCGACTGCGTCATCTGTCACCGCTAGGAGAGCGACATGACCGAGAAGATCTCACGCCGTGATTTCCTCCGGCTGGGGGCGGCCGGCGCCGCGACCGGTGTGCTGGCAGGATGCACCTCGCCTCGGCGCTGGGTAGTGCTGGAACCCTTTGTCCGTCCTCCCGAGCAGCAGGTCTCGGGGGTTGCCACGTGGTTTGCCACGACCTGCCGCCAGTGCCCGGCCGGTTGTGGTGTGATTGTTCGTCTCATGAACGGACGCGCGGTGAAACTGGAGGGCAACCCCGAGCATCCACTCAATCGCGGCAAGCTGTGCGCGCGCGGTCAGGCCGGGCTGCAGATGCTGTACCACCCGGATCGTCTGAGCGGACCATTGCTGCAGTCCACACGCGGCTCGCGCGAGTTCTCCGCCATCGATTGGAATGAAGGCATCAACCGACTGTTCCAGGCGCTCGCAAAGGCCGGCCCGGCCGTGGCGATGCTTGGCGGCGCAACCATGTCGGACCACTTGTTCGACTTGTTCTCGAAGCTGCTGGCCGCCGTCGACGCTCCGCCGCCAGTGATCTACGACCTGTACACAGAACTCGGCGGCTACCGCATGCTTGCGCAAGCCATGGGTCAAGTCTACGGGCGCGCGGCCTTACCGGCTTACCGATTAGCGGAGGCCGACGTGGTCTTCTCCTTCGGTGCGGAGTTCCTGGGCACGTGGACATCGGCCGTGCGCTACGGCGTCGAGTACGGCGCGTTCCGCAGCCAGCCTTACGGCAAGCGTGGCCTGCTGGTGCACTTCGAACCGCGCCAGTCCTCAACGGCCGTCACGGCCGATGACTATGTTGCCATTGCACCGGGCAGCGAGGGGCTTGTGGCCGGGGCCTTGTTGCGGCTCATCGCCGACGGCAACCTGGGTTTGGCCGGGCGCGCGGAAAGCGCGCGCGGGCTTGCGCCATCGTTGGATGTCGAACAGGCCGCGCGCGAATGTGGGCTTCCACTGGAGGCGCTTCAACGATTGGCGCGGCGTTTTGCCGACGCAGAACATGCCGTGGCGATCCCCGGCGGCGCGCTGGCCGGGTCTTCGAATGGGATGCATGCCGCGCGGGCCATCGAGGCGCTCAACGTGGTGTCCGGGAATGCACCGGCTGGCGTGAACACAACGCCCCCCGACCTCGGTTTGGCGCGCAAGTCGCTCAATGCATTTACGGATGTTCAATCGCTCATCGCGCGCATGCGCGCCGGCGAGGTCCAGATGCTTCTGATTCACAGCACCAATCCGGCCTATGAACTCCCTGAAGCGGCCGGGTTCCTCGAGGCGCTGGCCCAAGTGCCGCTGGTCGTCTCGTTTGGCGCGATGGTCGACGAGACGGCAGTCTGGTCCGATCTCATACTGCCCGATCGCTCGTACCTCGAATCATTCGGTTACGAGGTGGTGTCGCCCGACTTCGGATCGCCGGTGGTATCGAGCCAGCAGCCGGTCGTGACGCCGGTCTTCGACGCGCGAACCACGGGCGATGTGCTGTTGACCGTGGCGCGCGGCATCCCTGCTGCCGCGGCGGCCATGCCCTGGGACGACGAGGTCGACTACTTGAACCAAATGGTCGCCGGGCTGCCGGAGGCGGCTTACCCGGCGTCGACCGCGGAAGAAAAGCGCGCACGCTTCCAGCAACATGGCGGATGGTGGCCGGCGCCCGCGGTAGCGGCACCCACCCTTCGCCCGCAGCCCTTTACCGTCACCGCGGAACGCGCCACCTTCGACGGCAACGAGACCGACTACCCGTACTTCCTGCACGTCTATCCTTCGGTATTGCTATCGGATGGGCGCGGTGCCTCCCTGCCGCTCTTGCAGGGCGTGCCTGACCCGATGACCACCATCGCCTGGCAATCGTGGGTGGAGCTGCACCCCGCAACGGCTGAGCGCCTGGAGATCCGCGACGGCGACCTGCTGCGCGTGACCTCGCCACACGGCGAGATCGTGGCGGCGGCCTATGTCACCCCGGGCATCCGCCCGGATACAGTGGCCATACCCGCCGGGCAGGGGCACCAGGATTTGGGACGCTTCGCACGTGATCGCGGTTCAAACGTGGTGCAGCTGCTGGGTGCGGCCCTCACCGATGAGGGCGGAGGCTTGCGCTGGAACGGCGTGCGAGTGGCCCTGGCTCGCACGGGCAAGCGCATCGCCACGGCTTCACTGGAGAGCAAGGTGGGTGTCACGGAGGGGTTGGGCTATGAGTGAGTTGGAGACACGCCTCTTGGATCGAGGTCAGAGCGCTGCGGCGGCGCCCAAGACCGAGCTGCCGTCTCACAAATGGACGATGCTGATCGATCTCGACAAGTGCACCGGGTGCAACGCCTGTGTTGTGGCGTGCCATGTCGAGAACAACGTGCCCATTCGTAGCGAGCGGGAAGTGATCCGCGGCCACGGCCAGCATTGGATCCGCATTGAGCGCTACTGGGAGGGTGAGGGCGACGCGCAGCGAGCAACGTTCCTGCCCATGCTGTGCCAGCAGTGCTCCAATGCGCCGTGCGAGCCGGTCTGCCCGGTGTACGCTTCGGTGCATAGCGAGCGCGAAAACCTCAACTTGCAGGTCTACAACCGTTGCGTCGGCACGCGCTTTTGCGGCAACAACTGCCCCTACCGCGCGCGGCAGTTCAACTGGTTTGCGCCCCAGTTCGAAGGACCGATCACCGAGATGCTCAATCCGGACGTGACGGTGCGCAGCGGCGGCGTGATGGAGAAGTGCACCTTCTGTGTGCAGCGCATTCGCCGAGTGGAAGAAGACGCGCTGGTCGAGGGACGCCCGCTGCGCGACGGCGAAATGGTGCCGGCCTGCGCGCAGACCTGCCCCACGAGCGCCATTGTGTTCGGCGACCGCAGCGACCCCCAGAGCCAGGTGGCGCAGCGGCTGGGAGGGCAGCGTGAGTTCCAGGTGCTCGAACATCTGGGCACCGCACCCAACGTCTACTACCTCAAGGCGGGAGGGTCCGATGGCGGAGCAGGCTAGCCTCGAATCACCGGTCTGGAACCGGCCGTTGCCCGACGACCCGGAACTCGCCGCACAGGTGCGCGAGATCCGCGAGAAGCATCTGTTGCAGGATGCCCGCCCGCCGCGTGAGGTGGCTGAAAAGGTGCTCGGACCGATGGCCCGCCTGGGTCGCGTGTTCTGGCTGGCCCTCATCGTGCTGGGCGGCCTGACGGCCACCTGGCTCGCCACCTGGGCCTACCAGGCCTACCAGGGCATGGGCGTGACCGGTCTCAACCGCACCATCATGTGGGCGCCCTACATCGTCAACTTCGTCTACTTCATCGGCATCGGCCATGCCGGTACTTTCATTTCCGCGGCACTGCGTGTGCTCAAGTTCGAGTGGCGCGCACCGATCAGCCGCGCCGCCGAGAGCCTGACGGTTTTCGCCCTGCTCGTGGCGTTCACCATGCCGCTCATCCATATGGGCCGCGTGTGGAAGTTCTACTGGATGCTCCCCTTCCCCAACCAGCGCCAGTTGTGGCCGAACCCGCGCTCGCCGATCTTCTGGGATATGACCGCCATCTTCACCTACCTCACTTGCAGCATGCTGTTCATGTATCTGGGCATACTGCCGGATATCGCCATCGCCCGTGAGAAGGCCAGTGGCTGGCGCAAGCGACTGTACACAGTGCTGGCACTCGGATGGCGGGGAACCGACCGCGAGTGGAAGCACCTCGACACCACGCTCAACATCTTCAGCTACGGGATCATCCCGGTCATGTTCTCGGTGCACACGGTCGTCTCGTGGGATTTCGCCATGACCCTCCAGCCCGGGTGGAATTCCAGCATCTTCGGCCCATACTTCGTGGTCGGCGCGCTGTACTCGGGTGTGGGCGCGGTCATCATCATCATGGCCATCTTGCGCAAAGCGCTGCACCTGGAGTACTTCCTGCGCGAAGAACACTTTAACGCGATGGGCAAGTTCCTGCTCATCCTCTCCTTCACCTGGGTCTACTTCTACTTCAACGACTACCTGCTGCCGTGGTATCACAAGGAACCGATCCTGACAGTCATCTTCCGCCTGTTCACGTCCGGCTGGGCCGCGCCCTTGTGGTTCACGATGCTCATTGCCAACATCCTCATCCCCTGGGCCACCCTCTGGTCGCGCAAGGTGCGATCGTCGATCCCGGCGCTCGTGGGCGTGGCCTTGCTCGTCCAGGTCGGCATGTACATCGAACGCTACCTGATCGTGGCGGTGACCCTGGGCTATCCGGAGTTGCCATTCGACTGGGCGGTGTACGTCCCGCGCCTGCCGGAGATCCTCATCACACTGGGCGTGTTCGCTTTCGTGGTGCTGGGCATCACCGTGCTCAGCCGCCTGGTGCCGATCATCCCCATCTGGGAAGTGGTGGAAGGCCAGTTGCTGCAAGGGACGCGGCGCATCGGTCGGGCCATCTTCCCCGCCAAGACCGAGGCCGACTAGGAGGCAGGCATGGCCGACACTCAACTGCTGGGTCTGTTCAACGAGGCCGCATCTACAGCCGAGGTGATCGAGCGCCTGCGTCGCGCGGGTCTGGGCGATGAACAGGTGTCGGTCATCAGCAGTGTGCCCTATCGGTCGCGCATGCTGCGCCGGCCCGAAATCACCAGCCGCATTTCGGCGGTCGCAGGCATCGGCGCCCTGGTCGGCGTCGTGATCGGGCTGGCGATCACATTCGGCACGTATCTGCTCAATCCGCTTCCCGTGGGAGGCCAGCCGCAATTCCCGATTCCGCCCACCCTGATCGTCGTCTTCGAAGTGACGATGCTGGGCATGATGTGGGCCGCCTTCGGCGCGTTTCTGTTCATCAACCGCATGCCGGTGTTCGGCCAACCGCCTTTCAGCGAGGATGTGGTCGACGGTTCGATCGGCGTGCTGGTGCAGGCCGAAGTGAGCCGTTCGGCCGGCATCGAACGGCTGCTGCGTGAGGCGGGCGCAAGCGCAGTCGAGCGGTTCGATTCGTCGGCCCGCGCGAACAACAGAACGTGGATCAAAGTGATGGGCGGCGCGGGCGCGGCGGTCACGCTGGCCCTCGTCCTGGTTTCGCTACTTGCCTACGATGTGATCAAGATCCCATTCCCGACCAACATGGCCGACACGGTTTCAATCGCGCACCTACAAGGACCGCGACTGGCCGCGCCGGCCGAGGCCGTGCCGGTGCAGGGCCCAGTCTTCATTGCCGGTCAGCCGGCCGTCCCCCAGGTCGCCTCATCTCCTTCCTCCATCCAGCGCGGGCAGGTGCTGTTTGGCATCAATTGCCTTATGTGCCACGGCGAAAAGGGGCAGGGCAATGGACGACTGGCCACCTACTTCAACCCCAAACCGGCCGATCTCACGGGCGAGAAGGTGCGCGCCTTCGCCGACAGCGACATCTTTCTGGTCATCTCACTGGGCCGCGGGCAGATGCCCAGCCTGGCCGAGAATCTTTCTCCGACCTCGCGCTGGGATGTGATCAACTACGTGCGCAGCCTGCAGAAGTAGTGCGCGTTGCGGCCCGGTGCGCGCGCCGCGCCCGGCGACTGGAGGACTTCATGCCCCATCGAACTCTCGTGACCCTGGCTGCGCTCGCTGGGCTGTTGGCTATGCTGGGCTGCGTTGCCAACCCGCAGCTGCCCGGTCCCACTCCCATCGCCCCAGTGGCCGGTCCCCTAGCCACACTCGACCCGCGCCTGAGCGCGGCCGCCAGACCGATCGCTTTCGGCAAAGCAGGCGACGCTCAGGCCGGCGGCGAACTCTTCCAGAAGACGTGCAGTGCTTGCCATGGCCCAGAAGGCGTTGGGTTGACGGCCCCCTCGCTTAAGACGAGCACATTCGTAGCCGGCGCCAGCGACCAGGAGCTCTTTGACACGATTGCCAAAGGCCGCATCGAGAAGGGCATGCCGGCATGGTCTAGCGCTTTTGGCGGTTTGCTCTCCGACGATCAGATCCTCGCCCTGGTGGCTTACCTGCGCGGGCTTCAAAAATAGCCGGATTCCGCGATGCGGTGGCCAGATGAGGAGAGGGTCCCGCTCGGGGGGTCTCAAGCGGGGACCCCGCGCCGGATCGAGCCCGTGAGAGGCATTGCGCGCGGTCGTACGTGATACGCAAGGCCCCCTCTGGTTGACGAGGGGGCCTTTATGTTGTCAGATTCCAGAGCCCGCGACTGCGAGAGGCACAGAGCTCACACTCGGCTCAGGATGAACCAGCCTCGCTAGGCGCTTCGGGGTTTTCCGCATCTTGCATCTGTACCCGGCCTTTGAGAAACCCTCCCTCTTCGGTGCTCAGGCTGCCGGTCGTGACGTCGCCCCAGACCCGGCCGGTGCGGGTGATGTGAACGCGAGAGGCAACGATATTAGCCTGCACGGTGCCGGCGACCGAAACCGATTGGGCGCGGATTTCCTCCGAGATGACTTTGGCTGTTTCGCCAACAACCAATAGCCCGTCGAGCTGGATCTTGCCCTCGAAGCTGCCCTCCAACCGAACCCCGCCCTTGCCGGTAAGGGTCCCCTGCAGAGCGATGCCTGGTCCGAGAACAGTCTCGACTTTGGCTGCCGGGCGAATCGTGTCGGGTACCTTGGGATTCTCTTTGCGCAGCATCTAGCCTCCGCCGACCCGCTCGCGCGGGCCTTCGACAAATCGCATGATCAACGAAATCCATTTTAGCCGCCGCCGATAGCCAAGAACAGATCCAGCACATCCGCGTCGCGAATCAGCGGCTGCGCGTCTCTCTCCCCCCGCCACTGGCTGCCGTTGATCGTCACGACCAAGTGTTCGGCGGGCCCTCCCCCATCGCCCAATAGTGAAGGGCCAAGCTTGGGGTGCAGGCGGACGATCTGTGCCAGGACTTCGGCCAGCGGCGTTGGCTGGCGGAGGTCGAGGGTCAACGCGCGCGACCCCGCTTGCAGGCGAAGGAAGGAGTAAAGACGGACTTCCATGACCTCAGAAATCTCGAGACCCCGGCAGGCGACTCAAATTGCGAAAAAACTGACACCCACGGTGCCCGGGCCGGAGTGCACGGCGAGCGCCGGCGAGAGGCTGCCGCTGATCACTTCTACACACTCGATAACGCTCTCGAACTTGCGGCGCAGTTCGCCGGCTTCTTCGGGCACGCCGACGTGAGTGAAGGCGGCGCGCACCCTGGCACCCTCGCCGACGAACTTGCGAGCGATTTCCACCATGCGCGCGTACGCCGTCGGCCGGGTGCGCGCCGCGCCCAGGGCCACGATCGAACCCTGTTCGATGCCGATCAGCGGCTTGATGTTGAGCAGCGACCCGACCAGGTGCTGAGCGCGCCCGATGCGCCCGCCCATGTAGAGATAGCGCAGCGTGTCTGCGGTCTGAATCATCATGGCGCGGCGCGAGACTTCGATCGCGCGCGCCGCCACTTCGCGCAGGTCTGCACCTTGCAGCGCAGTGCGTGCGGCCTCGATCACCGCCCAACCGTGGGACATTGCCACACGCAAAGTGTCGATCACTTCCACCTGGATTTCGGGCATTTTCTCGCGAAGCATTTCGACGGCCGCTTTGCAGGATTGGTATGCACCGCTTCCCTTGGAGGTCATCGTCAGAGCGACAATCTGCTTCGTCGTTCGGGCCAGGTCCTGCAGACCTGCCAGGTAGTCTCCGGGGCTGGGGTTAGCGGTCGTGGGCAAGCTGACGGCCTGGCGCAAGTATGCGACGAATTCATCCGGACGGATATCCACCATGTCCCGCAGGGTCTCTAGGCCCCGATGCACGTAGTAGGGCACGAGGCGGATGCCGAGATCCTTCACCATGAATTCGGGGATGGCGGCCGTCGTATCTGTAAGAATGCCAACGCTGGACATAGCGGGTCTCCAGAAGTCAAGCGCCTGCGGGCTATCGTCGTAACAGGGCGATGCTACTTCGATAGGTGGAAGTATAGCGCAAGAGCTCGGGGAGCCAACGACCATTGCTCAAGTGCACGAAGTGGTACCCACTTGAGGCCAGTTGAGCTAATTGTCGCGAACGTTGTCATCCGAATCGCATCTGGAAGCGGTGACCAACCTGCCAAGATGTGAACCCCCCATATCTTGTCGACGCCAAGTTCAGGGGCAGCATTCAGCCATCCCGCCGATGCGTTAATCGGGAAACCGAAGAGCATGACGGAGAGACACAATACCCACTTGCGACAACACCCCATCGGGGCGGGGTGAAGATCGGCGCAGTCTGAACTTGTCAGACAAGCACTGGATTACGTCTGATGAAGCGGAGCGTATCTTCAAAGAAATCCCCTAACCTAGAATCGAGTCGAATCAACTCCTTCGCCCTCTCCACCTCTTGCGACTCCAAGCCATAGGCGGACCCGTAAACCGTACCTGAATAGTGCTCATGGACCTTGAGCCGCCCCATGTTAGTTGGATGGTATCCGAACCCTAGGAAGCACACGATCTCCGCTTGGGCGAGGAGCGCGTGAGCTCTCCCGAACGAATTCGAACCTGCATCCTCTTCATGCATGATGCGAAGTTCTGCGACGGATTGTTCGAGCGAGGCCCTATCGACCCGTGGGCCGTAGGCCCTTCCTTGTGCGGAGCAAAAGTGCGGGAGGTCAAGTTGGCCGTAAACATGGATTATTGGAATGGTGTCGAGAAGTCGTGCCGCGGTCTCCTCCGGGACACCCTAAGAATGGACAATTGCGGAATACAAGAAGTACTCGAGCGACCTGTCATAGTTGAATGTCACGATTGACAACTGGTTTTCGTGGAATCGGTCCGACTGATCGCCCAGTCGGTTGAAGAGATATTCATACCACGTGGCTTGTTCGCCTCTTTCGAATAGGGTACGCTGCTCCATGGGGATCAGGGCTGCTGCTATGGCTGCCTTGCCAATGTCAAGAAAGTCCGGGCGCTTCTCGAGGAATGCATCAACAGATGGTTGCATGGAACCCGCCAGGGCTATTCTGATTTTCTCCATTTCGGCTTGCCGGTAGCCGACATCCCGTAGCTCTCTGAAAAGTGCGAATGCTTCGTTCGAGAGTTCATTTGCTACCTTCATTAGGAGGGCGCGGCCGGACGGATATCCAACTGGCGCACTTGCTCCCGCCCCCAGGATTAGCAAGGTCTTCTTGTTTATCATGGTAGCCGGTCCCCAAGGCAGAATCCCCCGTGTCATTGTGAAATGGACAGAACCGATCTTCGTGTGGAATTGACAATTCTGGACCAAGAGGCGGTTTCGTGCAACCAGGATTGAATGCGCGGGACACAATTCGTAATGGGCAGATGCGAAGACGCCAACAGCGAAGCCTCTTAAGTCAGGACACGAGAGATGTGACCTCCGCCAGGCTTGAGGTACAGGCGGATGACGAATGAGGGATCAAGAGGGAAGCGAGGCCGGTGCGGCCTCAGTTCTTGCTCTTTCTTGGTGGCGCCTCCCTGGCTTGGAGGGCAGGTCCAAATTCACGAATACCTCAACTTTCCCCGCGCTTGCCCGATGCCCTCGCCTCAATCCGGGCAGCAACGCGATTCACGCCCTCTGCGAATTCGGACACCGGCGTCAACAGGCTGAGCACGATATGCTCGCCCTGGGGGAAGTCGAAGAAGAAACCCGGCTGCACGATGACATTGTCATCCACGAGCAAGCGATAGGTCAGGTCCTCGTCATCCTCGCCTTCTGGCAGACGCACCACAAGATACCAGCCGCCCTCGCGTGGAAGCAGGTGCGCGGGCGATCCGCCGCCGAAGGCTTGCCCCGCCGTGCGATGGTTATCTCCCAGGCGCTCGCGTATTCTGGCCTGCAGCGGGCCGCGCGCGGGCAGCAGCGATTCCGCGGCGAGTTGCGCCGGCGTCGAGGCCGAGAGATACGCATCCGCAATGAACTCCAGCCGCGCGCCGGCCTCGCGCACTGTTGCCTCGGCTCCGCTCATGCGGACCCAACCCAGTTTGACTTGCGGCGCCCCGATAACCTTGGAGAGACCGCTCAGACGCAGAGTCAGGCCGCGTGCCTCCTCTTCGGCCGCTGCAGCCGGCGCCGCAAACCCTTCGGCCGGGTAGTCGTAAAAAACCTCGTCCAGGATGATCGGGCATCCCTTGCTGGCACACAAGCGCTGAATTCTCGAGTACTGGTCCGGGGTCAGGTAGGCTCCGGTCGGGTTGTTCGGATTCACCAGGATGACGGCGCGCGTTCGGGAGGTAAACGCCCGCTCCAGGGCCTGTTCGTCAACACGCCAGCCACCCTCAGCCGAGCTGTATGAAGGGAATCGCCTCAGGCGGCAGCCCTCGAGGGTGATCAGCATTTCAAACAGCGGATACGAGGGCTGCGGGACGAGAATGTCGTCGCCGGGATTGGCGAACAACTTAACCAACTCGGCGTAAGCCTGACTGGTACTCGCGCTCAAGAATACGGCCTCGGGCTTGGTAGGCAATCCGCGATCGGCGTAGTAGCGGGCCACGGCCTGTCGAGTGCTCAGCATGCCGCACGGATCGGGGCTGTACTCTGCGATGCGAGGGACAGCCAGGGCGCGGGTCAGATCCTCCTGCGGCGGCCCCAGCCCGCATTGCGGCGGGTTGGAGCGCGTGAGATCCAAGAGGGGTGTGCCGGACGCGCGCAGCCGGTCGAGCGCACGCTGCAAGCGCCCCGGGCTCAAATCGGAATCGAGTCGCGAAGAGAACATCACGCGGAGCGAGTCCTCACTCGGTCGCGGCGAGCCACCTTGCTCTTGCCCGCGACCGAGTGTGAATCGAGCGATCGCAGTTCTGCCAGCACCTGTGCAACGATGGCCTCGGGCGGCTGGGAGGCGTCGAGGGCCAGGCCGTGGCGCGGCTCTTCCAGCATGGCGAACTGGCTGTCGATGAGCGATGCGGCCGCGAAGTGGCCGCGGCGTGCGGCGAGCCGGGTTCGAATCGTTGCCGGCTCGCCGCGCAAGTACACCCATAGCATGCGCGGCGAGGTTTCGCTCAGCTTCGCGCGATACACCTCGCGCAGCGCCGAGCAAGCCAACACGGCGTCTTTTCTATCCCGCTCCATCCCGGCCAAGAGCCTGGCGAGTGCTTCCAGCCATGGCATGCGGTCACTATCGTCGAGCGGCTCGCCGCGCCTCATCTTGTCGAGATTCGCGGTCGGGTGCATATCGTCACCGTCGATGAAGGCCCAGCCCAAAGCCCGGGCGAGTGCACTGCCCACGGTGGTCTTGCCCGCGCCGGCGACACCCATCACGACGATGATCATCCGCGGCACCTCCCGCCGAAGGCGAAAGGGCAAGGCGCTGTACGCCGGGAGCGCGTGCCCGTGCGGCCGCGCCATTTGCAGAATGTCATCCTAGCTCTCCTGACCGCGGGTGCCACGCCCGCCGCTGCGTGAGCCCTTAAGCTGTGAGCGGAGCTTCTTGGCACGCAGGCGTTTCTCCCGCGCTGCGCGCGAAGGTTTGGTGGCCACGCGCAGGCGGGGCGGGCGCGCGGCACGCAGAATGGCGACCGCCAGCTTGCGTAGCACTTGGCGGCGGTTGGCCTCCTGCGTGCGATGCGTATGCGCGACCAGGGTGAGCACGCCCAGGCGGTTAACGCGCTTGTGCTCCAGTTGGGCCAGCCTCTCGCGCACAGACGAGGGCAAGGACGACCCGGCCAGGCGGAAGCGCAACTGGGCCGCGGTGGCCACCTTGTTAACGTTTTGCCCGCCCGGGCCGGGCGAGCGCACGTACTCGATGGTCACTTCGTCATCCCGCAAACGCAGGGTCGGACTGATCTCGATCATCGGTGTACCCGCCGCGGCCAACTTGGCTGGGATAATTCTACTCGCACAGGGCGGGGCGCAGGCGGGCATCCGCGTGCGGCGCGGCCTTGTGGAGGCGCGCAGCGGGCCCAGGCAAGGCCTGTCCCTCAGGCCGCGCCAGGCAGGCGTGTAGGCCGCGCACCTCTCCAGAAGCTAACGGACGCAGCGGCCGACACATGCCTGGATTAAGAGCAAGGTGGTGGCTGTCATCCAGGATCGACCAGCGACCCGGGAGGAGGCCGGTTACGTGAAAATATGTATTGACATGACCAGCCTCGAGGCCTAGTATCCTGTTGATCTTCGCAGTCGGAATGCGGCGGACACTCCGGGCGGTACGCCCGAGGCCAGGGGAAGGAGGCGGCAGGGGACAACTGAAGCTAGAGCCGCATTCCCCATCGGGGCCCGTTCGTCCAGGCAGGTACGCGCGTGGGGAGCACCCCGCCGGTGATGGCGTTGGTGCGGTCGATGCGCGTGGCGGCTGGGCGGCATTCGCGGAAGGAGCGTGGTTTTATCGGGAGGCACGTCAATGATCACTTACTACCTGAGCACCGATCACGGGTTGGAAATCCTGGCGCAACCGACGGCGGGTTGCTGGATCAACGTGGTGGCCCCCTCGGCCGAGGAAGTCGCCGAACTGCATGCGATGTTGCGCGTACCCCAGGACTTCATCACCTATCCCCTGGACGTGGGCGAGATGGCGCGCACCGAGCGTGAGAGTGGCGCCACGTTGATGGTCCTCCGTGTACCATATTATCAGGGGCAGACCGCCGATATTCCTTACACGACGGTCCCGATTGGAATCATCCTGACCGAGTCTTACATCACCACGGTGTGCAAGACCGAAACCGACGTGATCCAGGCGTTGGTGGCGGGGCGGGCGCGCGGGCTGATGACCGGCAAACCCAACCGCCTGACTTTGCAGCTCCTCTTGCTGACGGCTTCGCAATTCCTGGCCTACCTGCGCGAGATCAATAAGTCGGTCGATCGGCTGGAGGATCAATTGCAGCGCTCACTGCGCAACCGCGAGGTGCTGGAGCTCTTGAAGTTCCAGAAGAGCCTGACCTTTTTTGCGACCGGGTTGACCTCCAACGAGCTGATGTTGCAGCACTTGCAGAAGAGCCGCCTGTTCGAACCATTTGCCGAAGAGCAGGACTTGCTGGATGACGTGTTGACCGAGGTGCAGCAGGCGATTGGCATGACCAACATCTCGTCCAACATCTTGAGTCAGATGATGGATGCGTTTGCCTCGATCATCTCGAACAACCTGAACGTGGTGATGAAATTCCTGGCGTCGGTCACGATCATCCTCAGCCTGCCGACGATGATCGCCTCCTTCTACGGCATGAACGTCAAGCTGCCGCTGGGCGGGCACGAAATGGCGTTCCTGTTCATCGGCATTGCCTCAGTGACAATCATGATGGCAACCCTGCTCGTATTCTGGCGCAAGGACTGGCTGTAAGGGGACTGGGGGAGCAATTCGCGCGGGTCGCGGTTGACATGTCAGGAGAAATGCCGGCCTCGAGCCAGTCGCGGATTGCATGCGCCCCCCTGAACCCCGGCGGTAGTGGAACCGATGCGCTTTTGAACAGTGGAGACAATGCGCGCGGCCCAGGTCGCGCGCATTGCATTTCGAGAGCCCCAGGGTGAGCGTTGGTTCCATACGGAGGATGATCCCGCCGCCATGCACGCCAACGCCGCCCCACCGGGACTGAAATATGAACCGATTGCGGTGATGGCGTCAGGTGTTGGAAGGCGTGATCGGGCGGCCGGATGGCGAATATCAGGCCTTGCGGGCTTTGGGTGGGAAATAGATGCCCGCACGGATGGCGCCCAGCATGCCGGCGCGGAAGGCTCGGCGATCGATAGGTGCGAGGCGCGCAACCATGCGGCGGTCCACCACGCGCGTCGTTGCGCGGCGCTCGAGCTTCTCGGCGATGAGGTCCATGGCCTCGTCGCGGAGCATCCAATCGAGATGATCGAGCGTGGCCAGATCGAGCGGGCGGGTATACGCGCGCAAGGACTTGAAGCCCTCCATATTGTAGAAACCCTCGAAGTAGGAGATCACCAGTTCACGCAGGCTGCGGTAGATCGGCTCGCGATAGCGTAGGCCGACGAAATTCGATTTGGCCACGGCACCGAAGTGACCGTCTTCGCGGTAGACGGCCAACATATGGTCGTCATCGCGCCAGGCCAGCATGTCCACCAGCATGGGCCTGCGCCCGAGATGGCGCAGCGCGGCGATGGCCAGCAGGGCGCCATCGTAGCAATGGGCCTTGCGGTCGCGCAGCACGTTCAACGGGCAGCGGTAGCGCGGTTCGGCGCTGTACGGAATAGAATCCAGAAACGCCTGGATGCTCGCCGGGCTGTCGAGTGAGCGAAACAGGCGGCGTTGGCTCACACTGAGCGCCTGTTCAAGGGCGCGCAGTTCGAGGTCGGAGGCGGGGCGGCGTGGCGGCATAGCGGTCCTTTAGCGAGCGGGATTCTCGGGCGCGCGGCCTGCCTGCGCGGCGAGCCATAGCGCATGCAATGTGCTTAGCCGCTCGCGCAGGCGGCGGTCGAGTGCCTCGGTCTGGCCGGTGGTGACATCGTCCTGATTCTCGAAGACAACGTACGGAATGCGAAGAACGCCCAGCAATAGGCACTCGGGGTCGGCGCGGCTGAGGTCCGGCCAATCATCTTCGCGGTACAGACGGGTCATCTTCTCGTCGGACAGTGAGTGCTCCAGGATACTTCCCGGACGTGCGGGGTTGAACCGGCGGCGGTTCTTGCGCAACGACTCCTCGAAGGTGACGTCGACGTACATCAAGGCGGCGCGCGAGAGGATGGCCGCGTCCAAGCGGCCGAGAGCCCGCTGGTAGCCGCCGTGTTCCGAGCCGCGTGAGAATTCTAGAATGAAAGAATGCGCCGCGGCTCTAGACCCAAGCTCCCCTGATGCGGCGATATAGTCATGCGCCAGGCGTTCAATCAGCAGGTCCCACAGATGCGTGTAAAGGAAGAAGCCTCGCGCGTCGGTGTGCAGCCGCGGCTGGCCGAGACGGCTCTCCAGCAGGTGGTCCTCCTCCATCCACGACCACAAGTAGGGGAAATCGTCGAGCACCCTCAGCTCGCCCAAGCCGAAATCGGCGATCCGCCGACCAGCTTGCAGACCGCGCAGGTGCTCGACGATCTCGCTCTTGCCCGACGCCGGGCGTCCGATCAGGATGAGAAGCGGCAGAGGGTCGGTGGTCATGGTCTATCCACGAACGCAGGATGTCACTCCCGCGGGAGAATAGCGTGTCGTGCCGTAGCCCCGATTCTAACCTGAAGCCGGAAGGGGCTGACCAGTCTGCGCGTTATCGAAGGAGGAGATGGATTAAGCTAGCGCGTGGCGGATCATCCGGGCAGCAGTAGGCCGGCCAGCCAGAGGACCGACATCCCCACGACCAGCGTGAGCAAGATGCTGCGCGTCTTCCATGCGACGAGGACTGCGACCATCCCCGCTAGCGCGCGCGGGCTGAGCGGCCAGAGCTGGACCATGCCTTGAGGAGCGAGGACGGCCGGCAGGACGAGCGCACTCAAGACGGCTGCGGGCACGAGCCGCAATGGACGAATGATCCACGCCGGAGCCGTGCCGCGGTGGGCCAAAGCAATGAATGAAAGGCGGGTAAGGTAGGTCGCAATCCCTGCCGCCAGCAGCGTCAGCCCCAGGCTCATGCCTCGCCTCTCTCCAGCGGGGTAGCGGCCAGAATGCCGGCGACCGCGGCTAGGAGCACACCCAGGCCAAGAGGCAATCCGCGCAAAGCAACGGCCAGCCCGCCTGCCACAAGTGCCGCGGCAATAGCGGCGCGGTCCTTCAATTGCGGAACCACCAGGGCGATGAACATGAGCGGCAGAGTAAAGTCGAGGGACCATGATTGGGGCAGGCGAGCACCTGCGAAGAGGCCAAGGGCCGTCGAGGCTTGCCAGGAGGCCCACAGGGTGAGGCCCGCGCCCAACAAGAAGAAGTGTCGGTGAACGCGCGGGCCATCGGCCTCCAGGTGCCCAATGGACACGACATAGGCCTCATCGGTCAAGAGGTAGGCCAGCAGGGCTTTCCAGCCGGCGGAGAGATGGGCCAGGTGCGGGGCGAGCGAGGCGCTGTACAGCGCGTGGCGCAGGTTGATCGCGGCGATCGAAGCCACGATCACCACTCCGGAGGCCCCGCCCGCGACCAATTGGGACATCACGAATTGCGACGAGCCGGCGAAGACGACGGCCGAGGCCGCCTGGGCCGTCGCGGGGGTCAATCCGGACTGGATGGCGATCACGCCGTAGATCAGCCCGAATGGGACGACGCCAAGCAGGAGAGGGATCTCGGCCAGGATGCCGCGCAGGAACTCCTCCCGCGCACCTGCAGCCGGTTGACCTGAAGGGTGCGCCCATGTTGAGGGAGAGTTGGAGGGAGAGCCGGAGGTTGTGGGCTGGCTGCCGCTCACCATCGGCTCCGACGGAGACCTGTGCCCGGACCTCGTCACTTGGCGGCCCCGGCCGCGGGCAACCCGGCCACCGGCTTGGCACTGCGCACGGCGTTGAGAACGGCCTCGGCCACAACTTCGGCCGCGAACGCGCCGACGATGTTGACGTCGGCCTCTTTTTCGCCGAGGGCCAAAGCAAAGATCGTGTCACCATCGAGCATGGTATGCGCCGGGCGGATGGTGCGGGCAACGCCGTTTTGGCCCATCTGGGCCAGCTTGGTGGCGTGTTCCTTGTTCAGCCGAGCGTTGGTTGCCACGACTCCGATCACCGTGTTCCCGCGCGAGGCGAACCCCAGGATGGTACGGCCGGCCAACGTGCGCATGACCTCCAACGTGTCGGCAAAGTAACCCGGCGCGCCCAGTCGCAGCGGGCCGAGCTGTTTGGAACGAGCGCCCGCGACGATTGAGCCGGTGTGCGGGTCGATGACGTCACCGAAGGCATTGACCGCGACGATGGCACCCACTCGAATGCCTGCGCCGATCTCCATCGAGGCGGTGCCGATGCCGGACTTCATGGCCTGGCCCATGCCGAAGATCTTGCCCACCGTTGCGCCCATGCCGGCGCCGGCATTGCCCTCGTCCGGCCTCCGGTCGGAGGCAGCCTCACACGCGCGGTAACCCATTGCGGCATCCGGCCGGACGTCGGCCCGGCCGAGGCCGAGGTCGAACAAGATGGCCGCCGGGACGATCGGCACGCGGGCAACACGCACGTCGAATCCCACTCCGCGCTCTTCGAGGTAGCGCACCGCGCCGGAGGCGGCATCCAGCCCGAAGGCCGAGCCGCCGGCCAACATCACCCCATGCACGCGTTCGACCAGGTGGACCGGGTGCAGCGCGTCGGTTTCGCGCGTGCCGGGTGCGCCGCCGCGCTGGTCCACGCCGCCCACGGCGCCGCCTTCGCACAAGATGGCCGTGCACCCGGTCAGCGCCACGTCGTCATGAGCGTGTCCGACCCGCACGCCCTCGATATCGGTGATGGCGTTGCTCAGTGACATGCTTATCCTCCAGATGGGCGAACTCTGATGCGACGCGCGGCGGGCATGCCGCCGCGTCGTTAACCGAATTCAAATACCGACCTGTTAGGCTGAGACATCATAACGTTGAAGGTGAGATGATGACCAGGGTTTTCGACGCTCCAATTCATTCGAGCGATCAGAGCTTCGAGCGCGTGCTTGCGGCCGGGCTGCCCGTGGCGGCTGTCTTCTCGGGGCGTGAGCTGGCCGAGGACCTCGACCAGGCCATGCGCCGCTTGGCGCGCGAACATGCGGGCAAGGCTTTGCTCGTCCGTGTACGCGCAGACGAGAATCCGCGCCTGACGGCCGAATATCGAGTGGAGCGAGTGCCGTGGCTGGTCAGCTTGCGCGGCGGCGCAACGATGGGCAGCCAGCCGCTTGCAGATGCAGGCGCCCTCGAGGCACATCTTGCCCACCTCCTGGGCGAGGGACCCGTGCCCACGGTGACGGAACGCAGCGCGGGAGGCGCCGAACCCCGATCCTCCTCAGCCGGGATGCATCGCGAACCGCTCGCTGTTTCGGACGCATCCTTTGCCCATGACGTGCTGCACAGCGACTTGCCGGTGCTGGTCGATTTCTGGGCGCCGTGGTGCGCACCCTGCCGCATGGTGGCTCCTACCGTGGAGAAGTTAGCGCGTGAAGAGGCGGCCCGCTTGCGGGTGGCCAAGCTCAACGTGGACGAGAATCCGGTTGTCGCCGGGCAGTGCGGTGTCACCGGCATTCCTACGATGATCCTCTTCCAGGGCGGGCTGGTCGTTGACCGTTGGACGGGCGCATTGCCCGAAAGCTCGATCCGCGCCCGGCTCGCACGCTGGATCTAGACCTTCACCAAGCGCATGCCAATGCCGGGGCAGACGCGTGCGCTGGCCAGCTCACGTCCGGCACGAGGACCCAACCCCACAACGCCCGAGGGCTCCGAGAACAACTTGCTGCGTTTCCCAACGTGGGTCTTTCACGCTGCGGCGATCCCACGTGCCGTGCGCAATCCCGATTCGCTACGCAAGCAACGCGATGACCCTGGCCACGATGTGCTGTGCAACCTCGTCCTTTGAAAGCAGCGACAACTCTTCCACGCGGCCGCTGGCGTCGATCAGTGTGACGCGATTGGTGTCGCTGCCGAAGCCGGTATCGGCCTGCGAGATGTCGTTGGCCGCGATGATATCCAATGCCTTCTCGCGCAGTTTGGCCTGTGCGTTGGCCAACAAATTCTCCGTCTCGGCCGCGAAACCGACCATGACCCGCGGCCGGCCGCGGCTGCGACGCCGCTCGGCGACGGCAGCCAGGATGTCGGGCGCAGGTTCCAGGCTGAGCGTCGGCACGCCCTTCTCTTTCTTCATCTTCTGGGCTGCGGTCTGACGCGGGCGGAAGTCCGCGACCGCTGCGGCCATCAACAATGCCTCCGCCTCGTCCGTTGCGCGGAGGACCGCCTCGAGCATTTCCTGCGCCGTGCGCACCGGAATGAGTACCGCCCCCGCCGGCGGCGTGAGCGCAGCCGGGGCGGCAATGAGAATGACCTCCGCGCCTGCGTCCAAAGCGGCCTGGGCCAAGGCGTAGCCCTGCTTGCCCGACGAAAGGTTGGTGAGCACGCGCACCGGGTCGAGCGGTTCCTGCGTCCCGCCGGCAGTCACCACCACCTTACGCCCGGCCAATGGCCCGCCGCGCGAGAGCAGGAATCGGACGTGCGCCAGAATGTCGAGCGGCTCGGTCATACGCCCGATGCCGGACAGGCCGGAGGCCAAGTGGCCGAGTTCGGGCCCGAGGATTGTCGCCCCACGTTCGGCCAGCAGGCGCAAGTTCTCCTGCGTGGCCGGATGCTCGAGCATGCCGGCGTCCATTGCCGGAGCGATGAGCAGCGGGCAGCGCGCGGCCAGGGCGGTCAGACTGAGCAGGTCGCCGGCCGAGCCGGCGGCCAACTTCGCGAGGGTGTGAGCCGTCGCCGGAGCGACGATGAACAACTCCGCGCCGTGGCCCAGCCCGACGTGCAGGACGTGAGCCTGCGGCCCCCACAAGTCGGCATCGGTGAAGGCCGGCCGTCCGGTCACCGATTGAAACGTTAGCGGCGCGACAAACCGGGTTGCGGACTGGGTCAGGACAACGTCCACGAGCGCTCCGGCCTGTGCGAGTTTGGAAGCCAGGTCGGCGGCCTTGTACGCCGCGATGCTTCCTGTGACTCCTAAGACGATTCGTTTGGACGTCAAGGGTGTTTGAATCATGGGTTGTTGTTTGGCGTCAGGGTCTCAAGCCCCAGGTGAGAACCCTCATCCAGGGACCACGTCCCGTGCAGGACCTCCGTGGATGAGAGAGTGTAGTGTGCACGCCCTTGGGTTCGACTGCGATGCCAACGCACCTCGAATTCATCTCCGCGACGCTCGCAGGTGCCGCTAATGGCCGCTCCCGAGATTATCGAGGCGCTCGAGCATGTCCCGACCCGCTTTCGGCGGATCTCGGCCGACCCCTCAAAGCTGCCCTCGTCGAGAGCTCGGCCCTCTTCGGAGTCGACCCTGCCCAAATCCGAAGGCCGCAGGTGGTGGACGACGAGCGAATCCGCCGCGGCCAGGAGCGCAATCCCGTGAAGCTGGATAGCTCGCCGCGTGGTCATAGCGTTCGCTCTGCCAGCGTCAGCCGCGCGAACCCCGGACCCATCCGCATCCCCGTTTCAATGATCTGGCAACCCGCGAATTCAATCATGCGCCGTGTGTCGCTCTCCGAGAAGCGTTCTCTCTCTTCGGCGATGCGCGCCCACCCCAGGAGCGAAGTTCGCTCGACGCCGGTCAGCCCGCGCTCATCGGCTAGCACGGCGGCCGAGCGAGCGGAAAGGTGCTCGCTCGGGTTGAGCATGGCCAGACGCCCGCCTTGCCTCACCACTCGGGCAAATTCCGCCAAACCGTCCTGCGGACGGTCCAACAGGAAAACCACATTTGTGGCAGTCACCAGGTCGAACCGCTCGGCGGCGAAGGGCAGGCGATGGGCATCGGCCTGCAGACACGCGTGCTTCGCCCGGATAGAGCGGCTTGCGAGAAGGGCCATTTGCATGTCGCGGTCCAATCCGATCGGCACGCACCCCAGGGCGGCCAAATGGCGCGCCAAGCCGCCGGGCCCGCAGCCGACATCCAACACGCGCCAACCGGCTTGCACGCGGCAGAATCCAGCAAAGGACTCAAGCATGCGGTCCCAGCCGGCGGTTGCCTGAACGGCGGAGAAGTATTCCGCAGGCGAACCGTTCACCGATTCATCTCGTAGATCATGCGCAGCCCGTCCAGCGTCAGCCACGGGGCAAGGATTTCGATGACGGGCGTTTCGCGCGCGATGAGTTCGGCCAATCCGCCGGTGCCGATCACCTTGGCCTGCCCGCCCAGTTCGCGGCGAAAGCGCTCCACCATGCCCTCGACCAGACCGACGTTGCCGAAAAGCAGCCCCGACTGGATGGAATGGGTCGTGTTGCGGCCGATGGCCGATGGCGGGCGGGTGATTTCGACTCGGGTGAGCTTGGCCGCGCGCGAAAAGAGGGCCTCGGCCGCAATGCCGATCCCTGGCGCGATCGCCCCGCCCAGGTAGTCGCCGTCGGCGGAGATGGCATCGAAGGTTGTCGCCGTGCCGAAGTCGACGACAATCGCCGGACCGCCGTACAAGCGGAATGCGGCCACTGCATCCACAACACGGTCGGCGCCGACCGCCTTGGGGTCGTCATAGCGCACGCGCACGCCGGTGCGCACGCCGGCATCCACCACCAGCGGTTCACAGCGCAGGCTGGTCCGGCATACATCCAGCCACTTGCCGGTCAGCGGCGGAACGACCGAGGCGACCGCGGCTCCGTCCACGTCTGTGGGACTCAGGCCGGCCATCTGCAGAAGCCCCAATATCTGCAGCGCAAACTCATCCGGCATGCGATCGTGGTCGGTCGCCAGCCGCCAGCGCGGTCCAAGCGTCTCGCCCTGGTACAGGCCGAGGGTGATGTTGGTGTTCCCGATGTCGATGCACAGCAGCATGGCTATGCTCCTGCGGCGTCCGCCGCGCCCCGCCTGCGAATGTCCGTGAAGATGCCCGTGCTCCACTCGTCTTTGTGCAACAGGAAATTGTCGATGAGGCGCGTGCGGCCCAAACGGACCGCCAGCGAGAAGAGCGCCTCCCCTTCGATCGTCTCCAATTCGTCCAACGTTGCAGGGTGTGCAATCGAGACGTACTCTTCGGTTGCCATGAGCTCGCCCGCCAGAGTGCGCGACATGACCGAGCGCAGAATGTCCGCGTCGTGTTCGCCGCGATCCAGGGCCTCTTTGGCCGCGCCCAGCGCGCGGTAGAGCACGCTGGCCACTGGACGCTCGCCAGGCGTAAGGTATGCATTGCGCGACGACATGGCCAGCCCGTCGGCTTCGCGCACGGTAGGGCAGACGACAACCTCCACCGTGAAATCCAGGTCGCGCGCCATCCGCCGCACGACAATGGTCTGCTGCGCGTCCTTCTGCCCAAAGTAGGCGCGCTGTGGCTCGAACAGGTTGAACAACTTCGCCACCACGGTTGCGACGCCGCGGAAGTGGGTTGGGCGGGCCTTGCCTTCCAGCGGCCGGCTCACATGCTCGACCGTAGCGAAGGTCTGATACCCAGCCGGATAGACTTCCTCCGGTGGTGGGGTCCACACCAGGTCCACCCCGATCAGCCGCAGCAAGTTCAGGTCGCGCTCCAGGTCGCGCGGATAGCGTTCCAGATCCTCGCCCGGACCGAACTGGGTGGGGTTGACGAAGATGCTGACTGCCACCGAGGCGCAATCGGCCCGCGCGTGCCGAACGAGCGAGAGATGCCCCTCATGCAGGAAGCCCATGGTGGGCACAAGTCCCAACGGGCTTGGCATCTCGGCGCGCGCGCGGCGCAGATCGGCGACGGATTCGACGATGACCATGCGGTATCCTCCCGAGCACGCCTCAATCTGAGCCCGCATGTGAGAAGGCAGGTGCAGGCCGTTGAACAGGATCTCTGCGCCGCGCAGTGCGGAGATCAGGCCGCAGCACGCTCCTCAAGCGCCTGCACCAAGTGCCAGGCCGCGCGGTTAAGCGGCACGTCAAGCCCCAGCCGCTGCGCTTGGTTCACAATGGCGCCGTTGATCGCATCGATCTCGGTTCGCCGCCCACGCTCAACATCCTGGAGCATGGAGGAGCGGTTGTGGGCTGTGGCTTCCGCCACTTCGAGGGCACGCGCGGCTGCGTCGGCATATGGCAGAGCGATCGCCGAACGATCGGCCACCCGTGCCCCTTCGCGAGCTAGTTCCTGAATCAGGGCGCGGGCGCTCGGCCGGCGCGCCAATTCCCCATTGGGCACGCGCAGCAAAGCCGCCAGCGGGTTGATGGCCGCATTGATCAAGAGCTTGCCCCACAATATCGAATCGCGGTCTGCGCCGACGGTCACTCGCAGACCGGCGCGTTCGAAGAGCGCGAGGGTCTTACCCAGCTGCGGATGGTTTCCGAGTTGCAGCGCGCCGTCGCCTCCCAGGCGAATGTGCCCGGGGCCCACCAGCGTGGCGCCGGAGGTGGTCGCCCCGGCGGCAGCCCGTTCAGCACCCAACAACGCGCTCAGCACCTCATAGTTGCCGATGCCGTTCTGGAGGGTCAACGCCAGACCATCGTCGGCCAGGGCTGCGCCTGCACGGCGAACAGCGTCTGCGGTCTGCCAGGCCTTGACCAGGACAAGCAGCAGGTCGCTCGCGGCACATTCGCCGACTTCAGTTGTGGCGCGCAATCGAATGGTCTGCTCGCCTCGGCCGTCGTCAACCAGCAGGCCACGGGTCGATATGGCCTTCACCGCCTCCTGCCACGTCCCGAGCAAGGTCACCTCCGCCCACGGCGCGAGGCGATAGCCCATCAGGCAGGCCATGGCACCCGTACCCAGGAGAGTGACCTTCATCTCAAAGGAACCTTTCGACGAGTGCCCGCCCCAAGTAGATGCCCGGTCGACGCCGACGGCGAGAGATCGTTATCAAGCGGCGCGCGGCGCCTAGCCCGATTCGCCAAGGTCATTCACAAGAGCCTGCCACTCTGCATCGGGCATCTCGGCTGTGTGTTCCGTCGCGGGGAAGGAGCGCCGCTCGACGTCTTCGCGATACTGGGAGAATGCGCGCGCCATCTCCCCGTGCAGGTCGGCGTACTTCTTGGCGAACTTGGGGGTAAAGCGGTCGAACAACCCGAGCAGGTCGTGGGTCACCAGCACCTGGCCGTCGCAGCCTGCCCCCGCGCCGATGCCAATGGTCGGAATGGTCAGGCGCCGCGAGACGTAGTCCGCCAGGCGTGCAGGAATGGACTCGAGGACGATCGAGAAGCACCCGCTGCGTTCCAGCAGTAGCGCATCATCAATCAGACGGCGGGCCGCGGCGGCCGTCTTGCCCTGTACGCGATAGCCGCCGAGCTGGTGGATCGACTGCGGCGTGAGCCCCAGGTGCCCCATGACCGGGATGCCCGCGGCGAGTATCGCCTGAAGTGCCGGCAGTATGTTATCCCCGCCCTCCAACTTAACCGCGTCCATACCGCCCTCCTGCAAGAAGCGCCCGGCGTTGCGCACCGCCTCGGCCGGGCTGACCTGATAGGAAAGGAACGGCATGTCGCCAACCAGGAGCGCGCGGTGTGCGCCGCGTGACACGGCCTTGCAGTGATGGATCATCTCGTCCATCGTGACGGGAAGGGTGGTGGCATAGCCTAGCACGACCATGCCGAGCGAGTCGCCGACCAAGATCCCATCCAGGCCCGCCCGGTCGATGGCCAGGGCAGTAGGGTAGTCGTAGGCTGTGAGCCAGGTTATGGGGAGACCACGCGCCTTCTTCTGGCGCAGGTCGAGCGTGGTCGTGCGACGTTCCGGGCTGGTGGTCGCTGACACGGTCGCCTCCCTTGGTACGGTAGACGCTGATCAGGTGCCTTATGCCGAAGCGCGATTGCCGCCGGGGACAAGAGAACCCTCCAGGGCAACCGGGAGGGCGGGACAAACGTGGTGGAGCTAGGATGTCCTGCCGTCTCGGTCGTGGCCCGATCCAAGCGGCAATCTCATTATAAGCGGATGCGCCCGGCCGTCAACCGAAGCACAGTTGGCCAGGGAGTCCCGTTGCCCGCGCATCAGTGGGGACCCACGGCGGGCATTCGCCATGTCGAGGAGCTGCAACGAGGGGGGAGGCGTGCCCGGGCGTTCCACGCGGCGAGCCCACACCAACCGCGTGAGTGCCCGGATACCCACCTTCGCGGCAATGACGATCAATCACACGATCCTGGCCCTCCTCGAACGGGAGGTGACGCCAATCCGTCGCCAGCGCTGAGCGCGCAGGCGAGGCAAGAACTTGGCACGAACGGCCGTCTTCAGATCGGGCGGACTGGGAGAAGACCATGGGAAAAGGCACCACTGGCGTGCCCGCCCGCAGCCCATATAATTATCCATCCGCGTCGATCGGCAGCCCGAGCTCAGGGCGAGGGGTGAGCCATGCAAGTGGATATCGAGTTGTATCGGCACGAGCTCGTGCTCTCGGAAGACCCGCCCGTTCACATCGCCGTCATCGACATCGCCCCCGAGCGCCCCGAACGGACGTTGGTTTTCTTGCACGGTTTCGGCGGCGACGTTGCCCAGTGGAAACGACAATTGACCCACTTCTCGGATGAGAACCGGGTCATCGCCATTGGCCTGCGCGGCCACCTCGCCCAGGCGCATACGAGCGGGCCGTTCACCACACCCCAGTTGCGGGCGGACCTGGAGCGGGCGCTGGAGCTTCTGGGAGCTCCGGACCGCATCGTCCTGGTTGGGCACTCCTTCGGCAATGCATTGGCGGCGGAGTTCGCCCAGACTTACCCGTCGCGCATCGAGGGATTGGTGCTCGTGGCACCTTCAGGTGAGTTCCGCCTGGCTTGGAATTACCGAACTGCGCTGAAGCTGCCGACGACCGTGCTCGACCTGGTCTACCCACTGTTCCGCAAAACGCTGCATGCGCCGCCGTCCGTGCTGAAGATGATGCATGAAAAGAGCGTGGCGCGCTGGAACGGATGGAGCCTGTTCCGCAGCTTGCGTGTGCCGACCTTGGTCGTACGCGGCCATGGCGACAGGGTCTTTCGCCGCGACTCCTTGGAGGGTGTGGCGCGAGCCATCCCTGGAGCGCAAGATGTGGATGTTGGCGCCTCCGGGCACATGGTCATGATCGAACGAGCGGAGGCGGTCAACCGCGCTATCCGCCGTTTCCTCGGCCAAGCATCCTCCTGGCGGGACGAAAGCCCCTCCGATCGCGGGGCCGGCCCGCGATCGCTCCTGGGGGAGCGCCCCTGGCTGGCTCACTACGACAACGGCGTGCCGCATACCATCGCCGTTCCGGACGTGCCGCTGCAGCGCTTCCTGCAGTCCTCCGCCCGCAGGTTCCCCCGCCGGAGAGCCATTGTCTTTGAGGGCGGCGGCATGTCCTATCGCCGCCTCGATCAGGAGAGCGACCGATTGGCGCTGGCGCTGGCCCGATTGGGAATTGGGCCGGGTCGCCGGGTGATGATCCTGCTGCCCAATCTGCCTCAGACGGTGGTGACCTTCTTTGGGGTGCTCAAGGCCGGCGCCACAGTGGTCCTGGCCAGCCCAGTCTCCGAGCCGGACGAAGTGATGCGCCAGGTGCGCGATGCCCAGGTCGACGGGCTGATCACGTTGACGAAGCTGGCGGAGGTTGGTCGCGAGGTTCTGCGCAGCACTGCGGTTCGCCATGTCATCTTCACCTCGGTGGCCGATTATCTGCCCCCCGGGAAGAAGGCCCTGTTCCGCTTGCTGCGCGAGGGCCCCGAGGGACATCGCCTGCCGAGACCCCTTGAGCAGGGGATGCACACGCTGAAGGCTTTGCTGAGCGGCCAGCACGCTCCTCAGCCGATGCGCGAGCCACGGGTCGGCGACCTGGCGGTGATTGCCTACACAGGCGGCACGACGGTTGCTCCGCGAGGGGTCATGCTCAGCCACCGCAACCTGGCCGCCAATGCTCTGCAAGTCCGGCACTGGGTGCCGGACTTGCGCGAGGGCCGCGAAGTCTTCCTGAGCGTGCTGCCGTTCACCCACAGCTATGGTCAGACGACGGCTCTCATCGTCCCGGTGATGATGGGAGCAACTATGGTGATCTTACCCACGTTCATTACCGGTCAGGTTTTGCGTGCCATCCACCGCCACCGGCCGACCCTCTTCCCTGGGGTGCCCACCATGTACACGGCCATCAACAACTTCGCCGGGGCGCGGCGTTACGGCATCCGATCGATCCGCGCGTGCATTTCGGGGGCCGCCCCGTTGCCGGTGGAAGTGCAAGAAGCCTTTGAGAAACTGACCCGCGGACGCCTTGTGGAAGGCTACGGCCTGACCGAAGCCAGCCCGGTGACGCACGCCAACCCGCTCTACGGGCGCCGCAAGATCGGTTGCATCGGGTTGCCGGTGCCGAGCACGGAGGCGATGGTCGTCGATCTCCTCAGCGGCGAGCGATTGCCGCCAGGGGCGATTGGCGAACTGGCCGTGCGCGGTCCGCAGGTGATGCGCGGCTACTGGGGGGCACCCGCTGAGACGAGCGAAGTTTTGCGCCCTGACGGGTGGCTGCTCACGGGCGACGTGGCGCGGGTCGACGAGGAGGGCTACTTCCAAATCATTGCGCGCAAGCGCGAGATGATTCTGGCCGGCGCCTATCAGGTTTACCCGCGCGACGTGGAAGAGGTGCTGTACGAACATCCGAAAGTCAAAGAGGTGGCAGTGGTCGGAATCCAGCGTAGCGACTCGCCCTCCCAGGTGATCAAGGCCTACGTCGTACTGCGCGCAGGAGAGACGGCCAGCCCGGAGGAATTGATGGAGCTCTGCCGCCGGCGCCTGGCGGAGTATGCCGTGCCGTGGGAAATCGAATTCCGCGATGACCTGCCGAAGAGCTTCGTGGGCAAAGTGCTGCGCAGGCTCTTGGTCGAGGAAGACAAGCGCGCTGGTGCCTCCGCACACAGCCTCTCCGACGCGCGCAAGTGAAGCACCGCCAGAGGAGGAGAATACGAAAGCGTGTCTGCCGACATGATCCGTGAAGATGCACTGCAAGCCGCCGGTCTCCAAATCCACTTCTACGAATGCGGCTCCTCGCATAAGGACGCGCTCCTGTTTGTGCACGGCTGGGCGAGTTCCGGACGGATGTGGCACGAAACGATGAGCGCGCTAAGCGATGAATGGCGCTGCTTGGCGCCGGACCTGCCCGGTCACGGCCAATCCGACAAGCCGCCCTTCGCCTGGTATTCAGTGGCGAATTTCGCGGAGGCGATCGGCGCCTGGGCCGATCAGCTCGGCGGCTTGCCGCGTGTAGCGGTCGGTCACTCGCTGGGGGGGGCAGTGGTCGTGGAGCTCGCGATGCGGCATCCCCAGCGTCTTGGCCGAATCGTCCTGGTGAATCCTGTGGTGAGCGGACGAGTCAGCTATAACCTGCACGCCCTCTCGGGTAGGGTTCCGCGTCAGACAATCCTCGATCTTGGCCGGCGCGTGTGGCCCCACGCCCGTGCGCACCTGCTGCGGCGGGCGGCGCGGGGCCGGGTGGGCGCGCGGATGAAGGAATACCTGCAACGCAACCTGCAGGATCTGGCGCAAACCACGGCCGATTCGGTGCTGGGCAGTGCGCGTGCGGCAATCCACCACGATTTGACCGACCACATGGCCGGGCTCACACTGCCCGTGCTGGTGGTGGTCGGAACGCACGACACGACCGTGCCCCCCGAAGAGGGACGCCGTCTGGCGCGCTGCGCTCAGCAAGCCCAGCTGGTGGAGTTGGACGCAGGACATCTGCCGACGGATGAGCAGCCGCAAGCCTTCGTCAGCGCGCTTCGCAGGTTCCTCCGCAGCGGCACAGTGTAGTGCCCCCCATTTGCAGAAGCTCGGCGCAGTCCTCGTCTTCCCGGCATGCTCCCCGGTGGGGACCCAGGAGGACATGCACACGCGATTCTCTCGCAGTGGGTGGGTTTCCTGGATTCCCGCTGGTGCCACGCGGGAATGACGATCTGTAGCATGGAGCCCGCTGCGCCCACGTCGGAATGGCGACCGAAAGCACTAAGCTCGGCGTCCCCGCGTGCTCGAGGCGGGGACCCAGTGATCGGTGGTCTTGACAAGTTCACTTCGGGCTGGGACGGCCCGGCGACGAATCAAGCTCGTCGTCCCGGCGAAAGCGAGGGGCCAGAGCGGACGCCTGGCTAGTTGGGGAGGTCGATTGGAGAGAGAGGCAGGGGCGGGCGATGGAAAGGGCTAGCGAGTCCAGGCGGCCCTACTCCCACTTGAACAACTTCGCGGAAAGCCCACCCGCGACGGCCACGATGCCCGCCAGCACGGCCACCTCGAGCAAGTGATCGCGCCATGGTTCGCCAAACCACGTGCCCCGCAGCAGACGCGCGACGTAGGTCAACGGCAACGCCAGCGACACCCTGCGCAGCGACTCCGGCAAGAGTTCGATCGGCATACCGGCGCCTGAGAGAAACATCATCGGGTAGAACACTGCCATGGCAATAACCTGTGCCATGCGCGCCGTCTTGGTAACGCTCGCGATGAGATAACCGACCGAGAACATGGCCAGGCAGCTCAGCAGCAGCGCCGCCGCGTAGCTCACAATACTTCCATCGAAGTGGACGCGGTAGATGAGCCATCCCACCAGCACCAGGCAGCCCATGCCCAGCACGGTCATGACCAAGTTGGTGATCACATCTGCCAGGATGTAGGCCAGCGGCGACATGGGGGTTGCCCGATAGCGGCGAAGAACGCCCTGCTCGCGTTGAGCGGAGGTGGCGATCGGGATGGTCATCAGCCCGACCGCGCCTACCACGAGCGCGGTGTAGGCCGGCATCGAAACATCCATACTGCCTCGCCCGCCGAAGAACGGGCTGGGATCATTGCCGTACATCGCGCCAAAAAGAAGCACCAGCAGCGGCGGGAAGGCAAGCGTGAAGAAGGCCGTGATCGGATCGCGCACGTACAATTGGATCGAGGTGAGGATGAGCTGTCCGAGGCCGCGCATCGTTTATTCCCTCATCTGGCGCCCGGTCAGGGCGAGGAAAACGTCCTCGAGCGTTGGCTGCTCGGTCCACAGATCGAGGAAGGGGATTCCAGATTTCTCCAGGGCGCCGACAACTGAGCTTGCGAAGCGCTCGCCCCGGCCTTGGACGCTCACGCGGTTGCCTTCGATTTCCACCTTCTCTACCCCCGCGGCCTCCAACTGCGTCGGAGGCCTGGTGCCGGGCGGCAGGGTGAAGACCAGGCGCCGCCCGAGGCCGAGCGAACGGATGAGAGCCTGGGGCGTATCCAATGCGACAATCTTGCCACCGTCGAGGATCAGCACTCGATCGCACAGACGCTCGGCCTCTTCCATGAAGTGCGTGGTCAAGAAGACGGTGCAGCCGCGGTCGCGAATTTCGCGCACCAAGTCCCACATCGAGCGCCGCGCCTGGGGGTCGAGGCCGGTCGTCAACTCATCGAAGAAGACAAGCCGCGGCTGGTTGACCAGTGCCAAAGCAATAAACAGGCGCTGGCGTTGGCCGCCGGAAAGCGTTCCGATCGAGGAGTTCTTCTTTTCCGACAGGCCCAGCCGTTCGAGAAGGTCGGCCGGGTCGGCTCGGCGAGCGTATTGCGCTCGGAACAGTCGCATGGCCTCTCCCACCCGCAGGCGGGGTGGCAGGTTCGACTGCTGCAATTGAATGCCTATCAATTCAGCCAAATCCGTTCGAGCGGTGGCCGGGTTGTAGCCCAAAACCTCGAGAGACCCACTGTCCGCCTCGCGCAGACCCTCAAGGCACTCGATTGTCGTAGTCTTGCCGGCGCCGTTCGGGCCGACCATGCCGAAGATCTCCCCATCCTGAACATCGAGGCTGACCCGATCGATGGCGCAGACGGTTCCGTAGTGTTTGGAGATCTCAACAGCGCGGATGATAGGTGGCATCGGCGGGACCTCCCCCAGAAGGCAGGGCGCCTCGGGCTTTCGGCTATCGATCTAACCATACTACCGGTCCTTGGGTTCGTCATGCATCAAATGGCGGAACAGTAGGGGGGCCGAACGGGTCATAGGTCCGAGAAAGGCCTTCCGCGACTTGGCAACAGGCGATTCGGCATGTTCGTTGTCCCCGCGGAAAAGGGGACCCCGGGTGTGAGGCCGTACGTTTCCGGTAGGGAGAAACGGTACGCCCCAGGGGCCGCGATGCGCGTTGTCAGGTTCGTCGTCCCCACGTGCGCCCTGGGCGGGGGCCCAGGAGGAGGACCTTACAGGGCGAGGCTAAGGCGTGGTTTGCGCAACCTTTGCGCGCCGCTCGCTGGGCCCAAGCGAGGCGCGGCTCCAGGGGGTTCGAAGCCCTGGAATCCCGCTTGAACGACGCGGGAAAGACGACCCATAAGTAGAAGGTTGGCTGTGCAGGTCCACGCAGACCGCACGACGTGGGCGAGCAGATTGCCTGGGATTCCCGCCAGGAGCATGTAGAAATGACGACCATCTCGGCGCGCCGGTCCAGCGCATACAGAATCAAAAACCCGGATCGCGCATCCGGGTCCGAACGAGCCATGGGAGGCCCAGGCTCCTCGGCCAGGATTCGAACCTGGAACCTAGCGGTTAACAGCCGCCCGCTCTGCCGGTTGAGCTACCGAGGAAGGTGGAACGATTATAATCATCGCGCAAAAGGGTTGTCAAGCAACGCAGCCCACAATTGCGGCAAACCATGACTACCTCTACCCAGATCAACTCGGCCCTGCGCCGCACAACGGTCCAGGTCCATCTGCCGGATGGACGCACGCTGGAAGGCCCGCAGGGCACAACCCTCGAAGAGTTCGTCCGCGCGGCGCAGATCCAGACCCCGGCGCCGATTGTGGCGGCGATGTTTAACGGCGACCTGCGCGAGCTGACCTTCCCGGTGCGCGAGGATGGCGAGCTCCAGCCGGTGACTATCGCCACTGCCGACGGCGCGCGCATCTACCGGCGCTCAATTGTCTTCCTGCTCATCGTTGCCACGCGCGAGCTCTTCCCACAGGCCGACGTGGCGGTGGACCACTCAATCTCCGATGGCGGCTACTACTGCAGCGTGCACGGGCGCGCGCCGTTCAGCGCCAAGGAAGTGGCCCAGATCCAGGCGCGCATGCAGAAGATCGCCGAGAGCGATGAACCGATCCTCAAGCATCAGGTGCCCGTCGCCGCCGCCATGGACATCTTCCGCCGCGAAGGCTTTGACGACAAGGTGCGCCTGCTGCAGGCGCGCGAAAAGGACTTCGTCATCCTGTATTCGCTGCGCGGCCGGGAAGACTACTTCCACGGCTACATGGTGCCCTCCACCGGGTACTTGCGCCTCTTCCGCCTGGAGGCGGCCCCGCCTGGGTTTGCCCTGCGTTACCCTCGACGCCACGCGCCCGAGGACATTCAAGCCGGCGGGGACTTCCCTAAACTGCGCGCCACATTCCGTGAATACGGCGAATGGCTGAGCCGCCTGGGGATCGAAGATATCGGCACGCTCAACGACGCCATCGAGCGCGGGCGGATCCGCGAAATCGTCCTCGTCGCGGAAGCTTTCCACGACCAGAAGATCGCCGAGATTGCCCGCACCATTGCCTCGGAGCGCGAGCGCCTGCGGCTGGTGCTCGTGGCAGGCCCCTCCTCGGCCGGCAAGACGACCTTTGCACGGCGCCTGGCCATCCAGCTGCTTTCGCTCGGGCTGCGGCCTTACCCGCTCGAAATGGATAACTACTTTGTTGAGCGCGAGGCCACGCCGCGCGATGAAAACGGGGTCTTCGACTTTGAAACGATCGAAGCTCTCGACCGCGAGCTGCTGGGCGACCACCTCGAGCGGCTGATGCGCGGTGAAACGGTGACCCTGCCGCGCTACGACTTCACCCGCGGGACGCGCGGGTGGGGGGAAGCCATCCGCCTAGGGCCGGAGGCGTTGATCATCATGGAGGGCATCCATGGGCTCAACCCGGACCTGCTCCCGCGCTTCCCGGCGCAACACATCTTCCGCGTCTACGTCTCGGCCTTGACCCATCTCAACCTCGACCGCCACAACCGCGTGTCCACGACTGACTCGCGCTTGCTGCGCCGCCTGGTGCGCGACGCAACCACGCGCGGGCACTCGGCGTTGGCGACTCTCAGGCGTTGGGAATCGGTGCGGCGCGGCGAGAAGCGCTACATCTTCCCCTACCAAGAAAACGCCGACGTGATCTTCAACTCGACGCTGGTGTACGAACTTGCCGCGCTGCGGCCGCTTGCGGAGCCGTTGCTCTTTCAGGTGCCGGCTGACGCGCCCGAACGCGTGGAGGTCAAGCGCCTGCTGGCCTTCCTCTCATGGATCCGCCCGTGCTCGACCGAGTACATCCCCGACGACTCGATATTGCGCGAATTCATCGGCGGGTCGATCCTCGATCACTTCCGCGTGTGGGGGTAGAAGAAGAGCTTTCACCGCGGAGAGCGCCGAGATCGCAGGGAACTCATTCAGGGTTCACCCGAGCCGATCCCGCCGCCGATTGCCCTTCTACGATTGATGGACACGCGTTACACGATTGTCACGGCAGGCAATTGTCGAGCGGCAGCAGGGCCCAGCGGCGACGCCTGATCGGGTGACGCGTTAAGGGTCCATCCACGCGCCTCGGGCTGACCACGCCCCCCTCTCAAGAACCGGCCGACAATGCCTGCAATTGAGAAGCCGGGATTCGTGCATTTTGCCATTCTTGTTGCATCGCGATGGGGGCTGTGGTACCATCGATTGGCGCGCGTGCTGCGCCGGCGCGCTCGCGCAAGCGCAGGAGGGAGCCATGAAGTACGCTTACGAAGATCGCATCCGCGAGACGATGGCCCAGCTCTCGCCGGGGTTCAAGCGCCTGGCCGATTTCCTTCTCGACTCGTACACCGAGTCAGCCTTCCTCACCGCGACCGAATTAGCCGACCGCCTGGATATCGACCCGGCGACCGTGGTGCGCTTCTCGCAGCGTATTGGCTACCCGGGCTACCCGGAACTTCTACGCGAGATTCGCCAACGGGTGCGCGAGGACCTGCACCTGCAAGGCGAGCCCAAGGCGGCCGCTGGCTTGCGCGAAAAAACAGAAGAGGCGCTCAGCGAAGTCACGACTTTCGTCGAGCGCACGCGCATGATGCTGCGCGACTCCACAATCGAGAAACTGGTGGGGCTCATCCAGAACGCACGCCACATCCTGGTGGTGGCGGAACGCGCTTCGCTGGCGGCAGGCGAGATTGTGGCGTCGGTTCTTGAAGAAGGCGGCTACTTGGTGCGCGTATCGCGCGGCAGCCGCGCCGAACTGGCGCGTTCGATCAGCCTGCTCGGCAAGGGCGACTTGGCGATCGGGCTTGACGCGAGCGGCGAGAGCGACACCGTGGCGCGCGCGCTGCGCCTGGCGCAATCGCAGGGAGCGTCGACCGCGGCGGTGGTGGCCTCGGCCTCGCTGGATGCTGCCAACTATGCCGACGTGGTGCTCAACGGCCAGGCCACCGGCGACCCGGTGCGGGCGATGGTCTCGCTCATGATCCTGGCGCACATCCTGCTCTCCGCGCTGCGTTGGAAAGAGGAAGCACGCTTCCAAGCGCAAGCGCGGCGGGTGGAGGCCTCTCTCGAAGCACTGGGTGCGCGCATGTTCGAACGGCACGAGTAGATGCATCCTGAGACAGCTCGAACTATCCCTTTGCGTGATTGCCAAGAGGTCCTCTAGCACCCCATCCCTAACCCCTCCCCACAGCGTGGGGAGGGGAAATGATTCCTACGGGCATGTTGGGCCGCGCATCGGCTGCGCGCACTCCGACGGGATGATCCTCGCCCTGCCCGGGTGTGGAGATGGGGCTGCGGAGTGAGGTGAAAGCCACACCGCTTTGCTTCGTGCGGGGTGCAGCACATACGTCTAGACTGCGCTCGGCGGGCGTCGGTGTCTCCGACGCCTTGCGTTATCCGGCGAGGGGAGCGGCTGGGCATCCGCTCGCGGCGCGACATATGAGGCGAGTGGCAAGAGGTCACACATGAGAATCGTGCGATTTTCGCCGGCGGAAGGTGGCCCGCCCCAGTATGGCTGGGCCGAGGGCGATCGCGTCGGGCGCATCACGGGTGACCCGTTCGGTGCCTATCGCCGTGAGGACTTGCGATTGGCCCTCGGCGATCTTCAGCTTCTGGCGCCGCTCGTGCCAGGCAAGATCGTGTGCGTGGCGCGCAACTACCTGGCTCACGCGCACGAACACGGCGTGGAGGTACCCGAGGTGCCGCTGCTGTTCCTCAAGCCGCCCTCGGCGGTGATCGGCCCTGGGCAGGCGATCGAGCTGCCGCCGCAATCGGACCGCATCGAGCACGAGGCCGAACTGGCGGTGGTCATCGGCCGGCGTGCGCGCGATGTGACCCCGGAGGAAGCAGCCGCGCACATCCTGGGTTACACCGTGGCCAACGACGTCACCGCGCGCGATCTGCAGCAGCGCGACGGCCAATGGACTCGGGCCAAAGGCTTCGACACGTTTTGCCCGCTTGGGCCGTGGATCGAAACGGCGGTCGACCCGGCAGGACTGCGTATCGTCTGCCGAGTCAACGGCGTCATCCGCCAGATGGCTTCCACCCAGGACATGGTCTTCTCGGTGCCGCAACTGGTGGCCTACATTTCGGGAGTGATGACCCTCGAGGCGGGGGACGTGGTGCTTAGCGGCACGCCGGAGGGTGTGGGCCAATTAGCCGACGGAGATGCCATCGAAATCGAGATTCAGGGCATTGGCATGCTGCGCAACATGGTGCGCTTGGCGGCTCCCGGGCGCGTTGCCTCACCGGCGGCCCGGAGATCCATCAGTTGAGGAGAGAGGCATGGGACTGAAACCCGATCACTGGATTAAGCGCATGGCCCGCGAGCAGCGCATGATCGAACCGTTCGAGGACGCGCAGGTGCGCGACGGGGTGATTTCGTACGGAGTCTCGAGCTACGGCTACGACATCCGCGTGGCAGATGAATTCAAGATCTTCACCAACGTCCACTCTACCATCGTCGACCCGAAGAACTTCGACCCGCGGTCAATGGTGGATTTCAGGGGCGCCGTCTGCACTATTCCTCCCAATTCCTTCGCCCTGGCGCGCACGGTCGAGTATTTCCGAATTCCGCGCGGGGTGCTGACCGTGTGCGTGGGCAAAAGTTCTTACGCGCGTTGTGGGATCATCGTCAACGTCACGCCCTTCGAGCCCGAGTGGGAGGGCTACGTGACGCTGGAAATCTCCAACACCACGCCGCTGCCTGCGCGCATCTACGCCAATGAGGGGATCGCCCAGGTGTTGTTCTTCGAGGGCGACGAGCCGTGCGAGGTTTCGTACGCCGACAAGCGCGGCAAATACCAGCGCCAGACAACGATCGTTCTGCCCAAAGTGTAGTCACTCATTACGAAGAGGATGCTCCAAAATTGCTCGCCGCCTCGCCTGTTGAGGCGGCGGGTGATTCTGATTCCCTGGGAGTGGACCTGCAAGAGGGCATAGCATGCCTTACGCATGACCCTCTTCGGCCGATGTGCGCATGTGTTCCCGCGCCCGATCGAACTCGACCGTGTGACTCCCTCGGGAACTGTTCGGGGTGTTGCGCGCGAGGACGATGGCACTCCAGGCTCCCGGACTTCATCTCCGTCCGCCATGGCACGCTATTCAACCGACACCAGATCGCGTATCTTCTCGAGCAGCGTCGGCCCAATTCCAGAGACGCGCAGCAGATTCTCCACTCGGGCAAAAGGCCCGTGTCGTTCACGTTCATCGATGATGCGCTGAGCGAGGGTCGGGCCGATGCCGGGGAGGGTGTCCAATTCGGCCAGGCTGGCGGCGTTAACGTTGACCCGGTGATTGGGGGCGGGCGCTGTGGCGGCGGGCAGGGCCCCGGGTATGGGGATGGGCACGGCGGTGGGGCGGAAGCGGACGCTTACCTCATCGCCCGCGCTGAGCGGCGCGGCTAGGTTGAGGCCCTCCAGGTCGGCCTGCGGCAACACGCCGCCGGCAGCCTGCAATGCATGCTCGACCAAGCTTCCGGCGGGAATGTGAATCACACCCGTGGCGCGCACCGCGCCGCGCACGAACACTTGTATGCCGGGAGGATCCGGCGGCGGGAGGAGTTCGACCGGGCGCCCTGGGCTGCCGCGGGCCAGAATGAGAATGATAGCCGAAGCGATCAGCCCTGTGACCAAGCCGAAGAGGAACAAACGCCGGCCGGCCATATCCACCCCCTGGGGCCGCACGCGATGATCGCCGTGTGCAGGCCCGCTGGTATAATGGCGCGTCGTCCCTACTATTCTACATCCATCACAGGGCGGAGCGGCGAGTGACCGGCACCCTCATCAACGTGGCATTGATTGTCGCGGGGAGTGTCCTGGGGCTGCTCATCGGTGCGCGTTTGCCCGAGCGGCTGCGCTCAACGCTGATGGCGGGCATGGGCCTCTTCACCCTCGGCCTCGGCCTGCAGCAGTTCCTCAAGACCGCCAACCCGATTCTCGTCCTGGTGAGCATCGTCCTCGGCAGCTTGCTCGGCGAGGCCGCGCGACTGGAAGACCGGCTGCAAGGCCTCGGCGCGTGGCTGGAGGCACGCCTCGCGCACGACTCGGTAGGCGCCTCTTCTCGCTTCGTGCAGGGGTTTCTTACGGCCAGCCTGCTGTATTGCGTCGGACCGATGGCCATTCTCGGATCCATCCAGGACGGCCTGACCGGGGACTTCCGCCTGCTGGCAACCAAAGGCGTGATGGACGGCATCGCCTCGCTGACGCTGGCCTCGACGCTCGGGGTGGGAGTGATGCTTTCCTCGCTGCCGCTGTTCGTCTACCAGGGTGCGCTAACGCTGCTGGCCGGCTGGGCGCAGGCGGCGCTGACGCCGGCGATGATCGCCGAACTCACTGCCACCGGCGGGGTGATGATGATGGGCATTGGGCTCAATTTGCTCGAAGTGCGCCGCGTGCGTGTGGGCAACATGCTTCCGGCGTTGGTCGTTGCGCCGCTCCTCGCCTGGCTGATCGCGTGCCTAGGTTTCTCGATCGCGGTCTGAGGCATCGCCCCATTGAATGACACAAGCGGGCTGTATAGCAGCCCGCTTGTGATTCGAGACCCTGCCGGCCGTTCACTAACTGCCGATCTTCGCCAGTTCCGCCTCGATGACCTTCTGGAACTCCGAGAAGGGCAGGGCGCCCTGGACGAGCTGCCCATTGATGATGAAGGAGGGCGTGGAGGCGACGCCCACCGTTTGCCCGCGCGCCTTGTCCTGGTTGATCTGGTCGTCGTAACGCCCTGAACTCAGGCACGCGCGGAACGTGCCGCCATCCAGCCCAAGCATCTCGGCAAAGGCCAGCAACCGCCTGTCGATGAAGTCGCCCACGTTCTCGCCGGTATGATTGGCGAAGAGCATGTCGTGATAATCCCAGAAGCGTTCCTGTTCGGCGGCGCACATCGAAGCCCGGGCTGCGCCCATCGATTCGGGCCCGATGATCACGAAGTTGCGGTAGATGAAGCGGACTTTCCCGGTGGCCACGTACTGTTCGGTGATCTGACGCCCCGCGCCAGCGGCGAAATCGCCACAGTACGGTCATTGAAAGTCGGAGAATTCTTCCATCACTACGGGTGCATTGGGGTCGCCCATTTCGCGGCCGCTGGCCATGGGGACGGCTTCGGGAGTGATCGCGACGATGGCCCCAACCGGGCGCGTGTTTTGCCAGATGATAAATGCCGCCACCAGCACTGCCAGCCCGCCGACGATGGCCAAGAATGAAAGCTGCCGCCGGCGCGCCGAACGGCGGCGTCGATCGCGCATCTCTTCGCGCTTTGACATGAGACCTCCCGGAACCGGATTGGGCCGAGTCTGCCATAAACGACGCGGCCTGTCCAGGTCCGAGCCTCAGGCTCTGACCGCATTCAGTTGTGATGCGGCGGGGAGGGTACGTGCGGCAGGTGCAGCCGCGGCCTCAGACGCGCGCCGGCGGCGCGGAAGGCTCCAGGTTCAAAGAGTAAACCGCCACGGGGCGGCCCCTGCCGCCGAAGCCGAGCGCCTGATAGAGCTTGAGCGAGGCGTAGTTTTCAATCTGGGTGTTGACCGTGAGATGGCCCGCGGCCTGGCGGCCTGCCTTCTGCAGCAAGTGAAGGGTCAGCGTGCGCCCGATGCCCTTGCGCTGCCAATCCGGGGCAGTTGCCAGCCGTGCCAGATGCAGCCGCCCCTGAGACTGCGTGGCGAGCAGGTAACCGACGGTCTCTGCCTGGTGAAGGGCAAGGGCGCTCACGGCCGATGCACTGAATGTCGTTTCGAGCGCCTCACGGTCCATCTGCCATGGCGGCGTGAAGGCAAGGTTGTCGAGCGCGAGCACGGCGGGGAGATCCGCGGCCTGCATCTCGCGCAGCACAATAGCCGGCGGTGCATCGGGCGGGTCGGCCCGCTCGCCGAAGTAAGTCAGCGTGACGACCTCGCTCGATTGCTGGAAACCCGCAGCAAGCAAGATGGCGGCGAACGACGCCTCGCTGGTCATGGCCCATACGCGGCGCACGCCGAGCTCGACCAGAGTCTGGCGCGCAACCTCCCACAACACCTGCCAAGAGACCTGCGGTGCTTGTCCCTTGCCGCAGGCAAATGCCTGCACCCACGCCACGCCCAGGCCATCCGGAGCCGTCACGAGCGCGGCGTGCGTGCGCCCGTGGTTATCGGCTAGCTGCAGCGAGACCGGCCGGCCGACCCAGCGCGCAGGGTTGAGCCAACCGACGTGGATGTGAGCTAACGGGGCGTGATCAATCCACCAGGCGAGCGAGTCGCGCTCGGCCGCAAGGATTGGCTGAAGACGCAGGCCGGGCATGGGGCTAAAGGGTAATCTCGAGCAGGCCCTCGGCAATACTGCGTAGGCGTTCAGCCGAGAGCTGACTCATACGCATCGCCAGGCGCAGGTACGGCTCGTTGACCGGTTGGGTGACGAAATCGCGCACGTCCGGCGCCATGCGGCCGAATTGGTCGAACGAATCGAGCAAGGACACGCGCTCGCCCACCGGCCCGCTGGCAATGAAGAAGGATTGCAGGGTCGTACCGAGGGCGGTGGCCAAATCCTCGAGCACCGGGATGGGGACGGGCTGCCGGCCGGTTTCGAACGCAGCCAGGCGTGAGGTGCCCAGGCCGGCTGTGGCCGCGAGGTCGTCGCGGGTCTTGCCCAGCTTCTTCCGCATGTCCACCAGGCGAGTGCCCACCATGCGCTGGCGCAGCGCGATCAACTGAACGAAATCCGCGCGCGCCGGACGAGAGGCAGCCTCGGCCGAGCGGGTGCCGAGCAGTGTGCTCAGCGGCTGGTCGATCAGATAGGCCAGCACCTCGAGTTCGGGGAGAGATATCGCTCGGGCGCCTGTTTCGTACGTCCTCAGACGGGCCGGGGAGACGCCCATAGCCTGGGCGCATTGGCGCCTGGTCTTGCCGCAGGCTTCGCGCGCCTCCTGCAGCCGAACGCCCAGCATCTTGCCTCGCAGCTCGAGGGATTTTTGGGTTGGCATGTGCAATTCTCGGGTGTCGATGATTATAGCCCAGCCATCGCGGCCCGTGCCATCTGCGAAGGCCCAGGCCTTGCCGTGCCGATGCCCGGCGGCGAATCGATGCTCACCTGCCTGACGCTACTCCTCATGCCGTGCGCCCAGGGAACGGAGGCCGCGCCATCGAACGCGGCTCGCCCATAGGCTATGGCCACCAAGCGACTTGGGCGCCGCAACCACCCGCTGGGCGCCACCCGCTAACGCATTCGGGTTGAGATGGTATCGCCCTGGCTGCCGAGAACGACCGGCAGCCGGTAGCCAACGGATTCGAGGCGAGCCGCAAAGAACGGCCGCTGCCCGGTGGGCCGCAGTTGGCCGGTCACCTTCCCTTGCGGGTTCAGGCCCTCTTCGATGAAGCGGAAGACGTCCGCATGGACGATTGCCTCGCCCTCCATGCCGGCGATTTCGGTGATCCCCGAGAGCTTCCGTGTTCCATCGCGCAAGCGAGCGATCTGCACGACCATATCCACCGCCGTGGTGATCTGCTCGCGAATCACGCGCGCGGGGATCGTTCCGCCGGCCATCTGACACAGGGTCTCCAGGCGCGCGGTGGCCTCGCGCGGGGTGTTGGCTTGCAGGGCGAACAGGCAGCCCTCGTGGCCGGTGTTCATCGCCTCCAGCAGGTCGATCGCTCCGGGGCCGCGCAATTCGCCGACCACGATCCGGTCCGGATGCATGCGCAGCGCATTGCGGATCAAGTCACTCAAGGTGATCGTGCCGCGGCCTTCCGCGTTGGGCAGTCGCCCCTCCAAACGCAACAGGTGCGGGTGGCTGATTTGCAGTTCGCTGGTTTCTTCGAGCGCGAGAATTCGGTCGGAACCGGGCGCGCAGGCCGCGAGCGCGCTGAGAAAAGTCGTCTTGCCGGAACCGGGACCGCCGGCCACAAGGATATTGAGACGTGCCGTGACGCACGCACGCAAGAACTCCGCCATGTTTTGGGTGAGCGTGCCGAGCGCCACCAGATTCTCGAGGGTCAGCCGTTCGCGCGGCAACTTGCGGATGACCAGGGAAGGTCCATCCACGGCGGCCGGCGGCACGGCCACGTTGATATGGGAGCCATCGGCCAGGCGAGCTTCGACCAACGGGTTGGACGCATCGGCGTGTAGGCCGATCGAGTAGAGCAGGCGGTCAATCAGAACCTGAATGTACTCGGCGCGTTCGAACGAAACCGGCTGCATCTCCAGCCGTCCCTTGCGCTCGACAAAGACGGTGCCCGGGCTGTTGACAAGGATTTCGTTGACGCCCGGGTCCTCCATGAGCGGCTGCAACGGCCCCAGGCCGAACAGCCTCATCATCACCCGCCCAAAGAGTTCCTCACGCCGGGTTTCGCTCAGGTTCAGGCGAGTCTGGGTGTAAGCCTGGGCCAGAATGTCGCGCGCGCCCAGTTCGCGCGCGTAACCGGGGCCAGTTTTTGGATCCTGATTGGCCTGCACCTGCTCGTGCAGCCAGGTTTCGAGGCGCGCGATTTCCTCAAGGCTGAGGGAGGCACTGGCCGGGGTGGGTCGCGAAGTCATGGCCTGGTCTCCTCCTCGGCGCTGGTCTCGGAGGGGGCCAACCAGATGATGTGCTTCTTGTTGATGGAGATGAAGGGAGTTCGGTCCACCTCGCGCCCGTCGTTGCCGAGCAAGCGCGCATCCGTCACGGCCAGGAAGGGCTCATCGCGGTTGAGTTCATCACTTACGCGATCATCCGGCTGCACGTGCAGGTTGCCCTCGATGAGGTGGGTGGGTGTCTGGATCTTGGCCGCCACGGCTCGTTTGTGGACGACGGCGGTGAAGAACTTGCCTTTCGGGTCGGTGTAGCTGGGCATTCTTCCCTCCCTGGCATGCGCAGTGCGTCACGGGCTCGTGCCGCGCGGGGCCGCGGACTGCGCGGCCTGTTCCGGGCTCGTGGCCGCACCCTCGCCCGGCGCATCCGCAGGCAACTTGAACCCGAAGACCGATCCCACGCCCTCCTGGCTGTGCACATCGAACTGCGCACCGTGGGCTTCGATGATCTGTCGAGCCAGCGCCAGGCCGAGCCCGGTGCCGGCGTAGCGTCGGTTGGCCGATCCGTCGAGTTGGTGGAACGGCTCGAAGATTTCGCTCAGGCGCGCCTGAGGGATGCCGATGCCGGTATCGGTCACTTCGAAGCGGACGAATGAGGTATCCCGCGCGGCGCGGATCGTGACCCGCCCTGGCGGGCGGGTGAACTTGACCGCGTTGTCGAGCAATTGGGTGAGGACCCACACCATCTTCGGGTGGTCGACGTGCACCTGGGGCAGGTCTTCGGCAATTTCACGTTCCACCGCGGCCGCGCCGGGCCCGGTGTGCGCCGATATCTTCTCATAAGCTTCCTGCACAAGATCCGCAGGCGGCACGGGCGACAATTGGAGTGAGATGGCCCCTTGCGAGGCGCCGGCGAATTGAATCAGATCCTCGATGAGCACTTGCAGCCGCTGGGAGGCGCGTTGCATCACCTCCATGGCCTTGGCCTGGTCCGGCGTCAGCGGCCCGAGGGCCTGGTCGCCGACCAATTCCACGTAACCCACGATGTGCGCCAGCGGGGTGCGCAACTCATGCGAGATGTTGGCCACGAAGTTGGCTTTGAGTTGGTTGAGTTCCGAAAGGCGCTCGAGGGCGCGGGTCAATTCGGCGGTGCGATCACGAACGCGCCCTTCGAGGGTCAGGTTGGCGGCCTGCAGCGCACGTTGCAGCTGAGCGATCTGACGGGCCACGACTCGATCCAGATCGCCGGGGCTCAGCAGCCCTTGCTCGAGCAGCACCTCCCCCAGGCGGCGCGACGCCCCACGTGCTGCCGCATCGCTTTGCGCGGCAAGGGCACGCTCAAGTTGCTCGGGGCTGAGCAGACCTTCGTGAATAAGTGCATCGCCCAGGCGGGGAACAAGTTCTTCGGCGCTGGAGGGCGAGGCAGGCGGCGGCGTCACCACCTCGCTGAGCCGCCGGCGGAAAATCAGGTCGGCCGCCAGCAACAGGTCAACGCCGCATTCGGGGCAGTTGCGCTGCCCGAACGGGACGGACGACCCGCAGTGCGGACAGCGCAGGTCGGAGTCGGGCGGAGGGAGGTCGGGAGGTGTCATGCGAGTAATCGGACGCACGGATGATATTCCGGATGCATCGATTGTGCAAGCTTGGCCGTCCACGGCTTGCGCCGGTGTTCTCACGCGGTATAATGAGCCCCTCATTGATAGGCCAAATGAGCCAACGCCGGACCATTGCCTCGAGGATCTTGTGACCGATCGCCATCTCGGCGCCCCCGAAGGGTGGGGCGAGAGCTTCTCCGTCAGCGATAGCGACACCGAACTGATCAACAACCTGCTCCTCGAAGCGGGCGTGCCGCTGACCTCGGAGGCCATGGCGGAAGCGGTGGTGCGCGACCGCTTGCAGCGCGAGGCGCGCCGCCGCGCCAACCTGAGCGCCAGCCAAAAGATCTATCAACCCAAGATGAGCTTCCAGGTGGGCGACGAACTGGCCTTTCCGGCGTTGGGCTTCACGCGCGGGCGGGTCAGCGCCGTGCGCTCCGGGCACAACCCGGAGCTGGGAGCGTTCGAAGTCATTCAGGTGCAGATGGACGGCGCCCTGCGGGAGTTTGCCGCCGGCCTGCCGGCCCACAAGTTGAACGAGATCTCCCTCGAATCGCTGGCCAACCCGCAAAGCCTGTCCGCTGAGGACGTACTCCGCGACCACGGGGCGGGCATTGCCGAGGCTCTCGAGGCTCGGCTGGGACGCCTGGGCGAGATCGTGCGCATTGCCGGGCGCTGGTTCCCGCGTGCTCTGCTGGCGGACATCAGCCCGGGACATCTCAACCTGGCCGAGGCCGTGCTCGATGTGGCCGGCGGCGGGCCGCTGCCCACGCCAGCGCTGCTCGAGCACATCGAGCTGCCCAAGAACATCGATCCGAGTCTGGGCGCCTTCTCGCTCGAGTATGCGCTGCAAGAAGACGATCGGTTTGACGAGGTAGGCCCAGCGGGCCAGACGCTGTGGTTCCTGCGCCGGCTGGAGCCGACCGAGGTGGTCTTCCCCCCGCGACGCCTGGCTTACGAGCCGGTGGAATACGACGCCTCACGTCTCATCGAACCGCTGCGCCGCCTCGAGCGCCAACTCGAAGATGAATGGGGCCCGGCCGTTGAACCGGCCCCAGACGAAACCGAAGTCAGCCTGACCCTGAGCTATCCCCATTGGCGGGTGGGGGCGTTGCCCCTCACCACGCGCCTGGCGCGCCTCTTTCCTACCGCCTACGAGGCGCCGCGCATCCGCTTCGAGTTCGTGGATGCTGAGAACGGTAGCCGTGTGCCGGGCTGGGTGGTCCGCCCGCAGCGCTATGTCTTTGGATTGGGCGAATGGTACGCCGCCAAAGGATTGATAGCTGGCGCCTACGTGCGCGTGCGCCAGGGGGAGAAGTCTGGCGAGGTGTTGATCGAAGCCGGCTCGCGCCGCCCGGTGCGCGAATGGGTACGCACAGCGGCGGTTGCCTCCGGCGGGCGGTTGACCTTCTCGATGCAAAAGCAACTCATCGGCGTGGAGTACGATGAGTTGATGGTCATCTCGGCCGCGGATGTGAACGCCGTGGACGAAGTGTGGCTGCGCAGCGGCGAGGCACGCACCTCGCTGGCGCGGCTGGTCTCAGAAATCTTCCGCGAGGTGGCCAAGCTAAACCCACAGAGCACGGTGCACGCCCAAACCCTGTACAGTGCGGTCAATGTGGCGCGGCGCCTGCCGCCCGGCCCGATCCTGGCCGAGTTGGCCATGCGCCCGTATTTCGTGCACGTCGGGGACCTGTACTTCCGCTTCGACGAATCGCGTTGGGTGGATGTGAAATGAGCGATTTGCCTCAGCCGGCGCGCATCCTGAAACCCAGCCTGTCGACCCAGTACCACATCGACTATGAGTGGTGGGGCCGCGTCGACCGCGAGTGGCGGGTCTATTTGCTCTCGCATCTGTGCAGCGACCATCGTACGGCCTTGGAAGCGGTGGAAGCCGGCGAGATGATCGACTGGGTGGAAGAAGATACGGGTGAGGTGCGTCAGGTGGACGGCGTGCAGCACGCATTGATCACGCACTGCGCGAAGCAACCCGAATACCTGACCCCGCATACTTCACTAGTGGACGCCGTATTCCGCATCTTCCTGGCCAACGGCAATTCTCCGCTCACCTTGAACGAACTCGCCGAGCGCACCGGCCGCCCGGCCTCGACCATCCTCCGAACGCTCGGCGGCGCTCGCGTGTACAAAGGGTTGCGCCCGATCAGCGGGTGAGCCGGGTTCGACCCATCGCTCCAGCCCCCTGTTCAATCTCACGCGTCCTGCGGCGGCAGGCGTCATGCGCCGTGCAATTGCGGGGCGCGTGGCTTGGATGTAGAATGCCCCTACGCCCCTGTAGCTCAAGTGGATAGAGCGGCGGACTTCTAATCCGCAGGTTGTGGGTTCAAGTCCCGCCAGGGGCGCCTTGTTTGCCTCTCTCCGCCCATCCGCGCCGCATGCCGCATCAGGTCCACACGGAGCCCACTTATGGCGAAGATCCTCACCGTCGACGAGATGCGCGCTGTCGAGAAGCAGGCAGATGCCGCCGGCCACTCCTACGCGCATATGATGGAACACGCCGGGCACAGTGTGTCGCGCTGGGTAGAGCACGTGTGCGGCGGGCTTCAGGGGCAGCGCACGGTGGTGCTGTGCGGCGTGGGCAACAACGGAGGCGACGGGCTGGTGGCCGCCCATTGGCTACACCACGGCGGGTCTGAGGTAGAGGTCTTCCTCGCGAAAGCTCGCCCGGCGAACGATGAGAACGCTGCCCGCCTCGTGGCCGAGGGCCTGGCTCTCCACGTTGTGCGTGATGAGAACGGCTATGAGGAATTGGCCAACGCGTTGGCCGCGGCCGACGTCTTCCTCGATGCGCTGCTCGGAACGGGAACGCGCCTGCCGCTTAAGGATCCGTTGCCCAGGTTGCTGGCTGCGGTGGCCACCGGTCTCGCCGCGGGGCCGCGTCGGCCGCTCGTCGTCGCGGTGGATTGCCCCTCGGGTGTAGATTGCGATTCTGGCGCAGCCGCGGCCGAAACGGTGCGCGCCGATCTGACCGTTACACTGGCTGCGGCCAAGGCCGGTCTGCTGCGATTCCCTGCTGCCGAGTCAGTCGGACGACTGGTCATTGGCGACATCGGCCTGCCCGTCGGGTTTGCGCCGCTCGAGAAGGCAAGTCTGTTGATGGCGGAGCCTGAGCTGTTGCGGGCGTGGATCCCCGCCCGCCCACGCAGCGCACACAAGGGTACCTTCGGCCGGGTGGTGGTTGTGGCCGGTTCGATCAACTATCCCGGGGCGGCGCTGCTGAGCGGTGAAGCGGCGTACCGCGTGGGCGCCGGCCTGGTGACCCTGGCCACGCCTGCACCCGTCTACAAGGTAATTGTCCCGCGCCTGCCCGAAGCCACCTGGATGATCTTGCCGGACGAGATGGGTGTGATGGCCGAATCGGCGGTGGAGGTGCTTGAACGGGAGATGGGCCAAGCGCAAGCCATGGTCTTTGGCCCGGGGTTCGGCGTGGAGAAGGCGACGGCCGGATTCGTTCGCCGGTTGATGGGCGTGGAAGAGGCGCCCCACCCGATGAGAATGGGATTCGGTGCCGATCATTCTGCCTCGAGTGCGGCGCATGGGTGGCCGCCGATGGTGATCGATGCGGATGGGCTCAAGCTCCTCGCCCAAGTCGACAAGTGGTGGACGCATGTGCCTGCGGGAAGTATTGTCACACCCCACCCAGGCGAGATGGCCATATTGTCCGGCCTCTCCGTAAACGAGGTTCAAGCCGATCGCATTGGCCTCGCGCAACGCTGCGCGCGCGAATGGGGCGTGGTGGTCGTGCTCAAAGGTGCGTTTTCGGTGGTGGCCGCGCCGACGGGCGAGACGGCCGTCGAGCCGTTCGCGACTGCGGCGCTGGCGCGGGCTGGCACGGGCGATGTGCTCACCGGCGCGATCGCGGGTCTTGTGGCGCAAGGGCTTCCGGCGTGGCACGCGGCGGTGCTGGGGGCTTATGTGCACGGACGCGCGGGCGAATTGGCCGAGGAGGAATTGCAGACCGCGGCCGCGGTGCTCGCAGGCGACGTGGCCCAGTCGCTGGGTTCGGCGTTGGCCGAGCTCAACGAGAAGGCGCCGTGAGGTCGAGCGGCGCCGCACTGCTGCGTGTTGCTAAGCCTAAGGGCCGATCGGCGTCGCGGGAGGCGGCGTGGGGTTGACCTGCATCGGATGCCCGGAGTGGATGAGCAAGAAGGTGGTTTGGCCCGGCAGCACCTGGAACACCTCGTCGTACTTCATCCACCACACCCACACCGTAATGCGGTAGTAGCCGGCCGGCAAATCGCTCACAACGAAGTTCTCGTTGTAGTCGTCATCGGGGTGGGCCACGTCGTCGATGTAGGTCCAGCTGCGCCATAGGCGGGCGGTGTCGAGTGAGGTGATGGTGAAGCTCTTCTTGGGGATCGGCCAGTCATCCACCGATTCGATTCGCCCGGCCACCACGCCCCAACCCTGAGGCGGTACCAGCCACAGCTCGGGGTTGCGTGTCGCGAAGAAGGAATCCTCACCGACTCGCACCTCGAAATGCAGGTGCGCGCCGGTTACCTTGCCGGTGGCGCCCACCTCTCCGATTTGCTCCCCCGCATGGACATACTGCCCGACCTTGACGTTGACCGCGCGCATGTGGGCATAGGCGGTGTAGACCGGCTTGCCCTCAAAACCAAAGTCGTGCTGAATAGACACGGCCAGTCCGTAGGGGTCATCGTGATTCGGGTAGTGGCCGAACAGCCCGTAGCCGGCCCACATGACGACTCCATCGGCCGCCGCCAGCACCGGGTGCCCGCTGGGGGCGGAGATGTCGATGCCGGAGTGGGTGTGCATGTCATCGAAGTAATTGCCGCCATAACGGTACTCGGGGTTCGGCCAATTCACCTCGCCGGAGGCGATTGGGCGCGCGAACCAGAAATGATCTTCCGGGCGGAGTTGGAGCGGAATGCGGTAGGGCGGCGGGCGCAAACCCTCCGGGCGCGTGTCGATCGTGAGCGGCATAGGGGCAAGGACCGGCGGTTCGGCCGGGATGGGCGTGGGAGTCTGAAACACCGCAGTGGCCTGCGCCGTGGGCGCCTGGGTGGGCGAGGCATCTGTCGCAAGCAATGCTTCGCCGCTCAACAAACCCACCAGTAGAACAATCAAGCTCAACGCATATTTCATCCAGCCGCTCCTAATAGGTCGGCGTCGGCCAGCGCGTGTCGCTTGGGCGCGGACCAAACCAGTACTGATAGATGCGCGGCGTCGGCGTGATGGAGGGCGTCGGCGTGAGGAAGGCCTCCAACGGGAAAAGCTCGCCCATCGCGGCAGCCCAGTCGAGGCCGTCGGCGGCACGGAATTCCCAATAGCGAATCCCCGAATAGAAGGAGCGCCAGTTGGCATCGGCGGCGACCCGCAGCCAGCCGTGTTCAGCGGCGAGCAGGGTGAAATCCACGTAGTAGCCGGGCGGAAGCGTGCTGCGATAGGCGCCGCCGCGGTCATAATCGGAAGGCGAGCCGGAGGCGCGCGCTTCGAAATCCCACGGCGCATCGCGCAGCGGTTCGCCCATCGATCCATCCTGGGCGCGAGTGCGCAAGTAGAGGTGCCAGTAGGTGTATTGTCCGAGCGGCTCGGGGACGACTTCCAGCCAACCCTGCGCAGCCGCGGCGCGGGCGATAGCGATCGTGCGCCCCGTGCGGAACCACGAGAGTTCATCCTGCGGCGGGCGCGGCGCGCCGGGCCCAATCACGGCGCTGTCGAGCGTCCCCAGGAAATCCCAGCCGGCGTCCGAGCGGACCGCTTGGCGCAGAACGCCAAAGCGATCGACCACGGAGCTGCTCAGGCGTGCATCCGGCGCCTGAACGTTGATGGCGGTCAGGGTCGCGCCGAGCGGACCAGCATACACGGTGGCTGCGGCTGTGGCGGCCGAGGCGGCCAGTTGGGAGGCGTTGGCCTGCAACCAGTCCGGCAGCGGATCGGACAGAGGTTTGGCTGTCCAACTGATGCCCCCGAGAAAGCCTTCCAGAGGAAGTACCGACGGCGCCAGGACCGAGGAGGGCGGTGCCACCTGCAAGAACGAGGTCAGCGCGCTCGGGTAGAAGGAAGAAGCCAAGCGGTCGCCGGTGGGGCTCCAGACCGGGCGCACGCCCTGGGCGGCGGTCTGGGGCGGCGCCTGCAAGTCATCCAGAGATTGGACGAACACCCAGCGGTAGCCGTTCTCAACCGCGGTAAAGGCGAGGCGCTGCGCGTCCGGGCTGAAAACCGGGTCGCCCTCGTCGACCTCGGGTGTATGGGTCAACTCGTGTGCTTGGAGCGTGTCCAAATCGAGAAGATAGAGGTCGGTTCCCTGTTCGCGGCGCGAGGCGAAAGCGATCGAACGGCCTTGCGGCGACCACGAGGGAGCAAACGACGAGTAGGGACCTTCATCGCACCAGGCAGGTGAGCCGCCCGCGGTTGCGAGGATGCAGATGCTCATACGCGAGGCGGCGAAGTGCTCGTAGACGATCCACTGGCCATCGGGCGACCAGGCGGGACGGCCGTCGTACTCGAGTGAATCGGTCAGCCGACGCGTTTCTCCGCTGACCAGATCGGTCAGGTAGATATCCCAATTGCCGTCGCGGCGCGATGCATAGACCAGCGCGGTGCCCTGAGGATTGAAAGCCGGGTCGCGGTCATCGCTGCCCTGCGCGAGCGGCAATGCGTCTGGGCTTCCGAGAGGCAGGAGAAAAACGGTCGACCGACCATCGCGGCGCAAGGCGTAGGCGATCGTCCCGGACTCGAGCAGAAGGTTGATAGGTGTCGGAACTGAGAGCGACGGTGTGGGCGGTGGAGGCGTCTGGCTCGCGGTGGGCGAGGGGGACGAGATGGGCTCAGGGGTTGCCACCGCGGTGAGAGTCAGGCGTTGGGAGTCGACGGTCGGCGAACTCGCGGGCGCTTGGCCTCCGAGGAGCCCCGCCAGCGAAGAACCGCACGCGCTGAGCAACAGACCCAGGCAGCAAATCGCCATCACCTGCGGCGCCAGCGCGGCAGCCCTTGACGCGGACATGCGCGGATTATACCGTTGGCATTCCAGCCGGCTCTTCGCCGCGAAGGATACTGATGCGCGAGGAAATCGGAGCATCCGGGTAGCATCCATGGACGGAGGCGACCGTATGTCGCAACCGTCGGTTCTTATGTTGCAAATGCCGTGCCAGGAAGAATGCGGCGGGAATCCAGGGGCATCCATCGCCCATGCTGCCCCCAACGCATGTGGCACGCGAGTCAGTCGACTATTTCAGTATCACCGACCACTGGGTCCCCGCTTCAGGCACGCGGGGACGGCGGACAGGATCGTCCGCAAGTCCGTCGTGAAACATGTGAGGGTCAATAGTATGAAGAAGGAGGGGCGATCTCGAGGGCGGTCTCGGCGGTATCCTGGGGCGGGTCTTCGCCGAACTGCAGCACCGCCTGCACTCGGTGAAGGCCAGGCTCGATCTCGCCTCGCACGTGGACCGTAAGCTCTAAGTCGTGCGCATCACTCTCGATGACCGAGAGCGAACCGGCGACGAGGCCGGAAGGGCTGATCACCTGAACATGGAGCGTGGGACGTTCCTGGAAGGGGGTTAGGACGACGTGCAAGTGAAAGCGCCGCCCATCGCCGTAAGGCAGCGCGCTGATCGATGTGATCCGCACTTCATCGCGTGGCCGGCCGTTTGGATTGACGGGCGTGAGATTGAATTCCATCGTCGGCGGCATTATAATTCACGCCTTCCCGCTCCCGATGTGAAGGCGCGTTGGGCATGCGGTGCGCCTCATCGCCCATCACATCTCAGCAATTCACTCGATCTCATCGCCGCCGCCGTATCGCGCACTGCGACCGGCGCGGCTTCAGGCCAGGTAATGTCGCCTCGAAAAGACCGAGATGCTCCACGCCCTGGGATACACGGCGCCGCACCGCCCGAGACACGGGGCCGTCCCGAGCCTGCGCTACGTCCGGACGGCTCGTTCCCCGGCGCGGTGGCAGCGGGCTACCAGCTGTATGAAGAAGGGTCCTGGCGCGAGGCGCCGGGCGGCCTGGTCGTAGAGGAATTCGAGTTGTGCTTGTATGTCAACGGCCAGGAATTGGCGACCATGGCCGCCACGCCGGTCGATCAGGAAGTGCTCGGGCTGGGGTTCCTGGCCAACCAGGGGCTGATCCAAAGCCTGGCCGAAGTGCGCGAGTTGCACTTGAGCCACGAAGGCTCATGCGTCGACATCTGGCTCGACCACGACATCGACCCACCGACGCGCAAGGTGCTGACCTCCGGTTGCAGTGGCGGCGTCACCTTCGGCACTCTGGTTCAGAGGCTGGTTCCGCTGCAAGACAGCCAGGGCATGTCGGTGGATGACATCGTGGCCGGCATGGCGGCGCTGCAGAAGGCAGGAGTGCTGTACCCGCACACGCGCGGCATCCACACCTCCATTCTGTGGCGAGGCGGTAAGGTGCTGGCCTCGGCAGAGGATGTCGGCCGCCACAACACTCTCGACAAACTGCGCGGGCACTGTCTACGCGCCGGCATCGACCCGCAAGGCGCGTGCCTGATATCCACTGGGCGCGTCAGCAGCGAGATGATCACCAAAGCGGCACGCATGGGCTGCCCGGTTGTCGTCTCGCGCACTTCCGCCACCAGCCTATCGGTAGCCCTGGCCCGCGAGTGGAATATCACTCTGGTCGGGTATCTGCGCTCCCACCCTGGGCGACAGAGGCGCATGCTGGTCTACAGCCACCCGCAACGTATTCTGGCCTGAGATCCGGCGCCGCTCGGCCTGAGCGAGGCCGCGCCCGGGAAAAATGCCTGTGCTACAATCTCTGGACACGCCATGCGCACACTCCCCGCGCACCTGGGGGAGTGAAGCTGGAGGCGGAGATGATTGAAGTATCGATCGACAGCATTCGCGTGCACCTCGTGTCGCAGAGCCGCGTGGTCGTGCTCAAAGAGCTCACGGCCGAGCGCTTCCTGCCGATTTGGATCGGACCCTTCGAGGCGGATGCCATTGCCATGAGCCTGCAAGATGTGGAAGCGGCCCGCCCCATGACCCACGACTTGCTCAAGAGTGTGTTGCAGCAACTGGGCGCCGAGACCGTGCGCATAGAAATCCATGACCTGCGCGAAGATGTGTTTTACGCACGCATCATCGTGCGCGTCGATGGACGCGAGGCGGAAATCGACTCACGCCCCTCGGATGCGCTGGCATTGGCGGTTCGCGTGCGAGCGCCGGTGTTTGTGGATGAAAGCGTAATGGATCGGGCGGGGGTCGTACCCGAGGCCGACGCGCGCGAGGGTGCACCCGAGGCCGAAGGCGAAGGCGCCGGGAGCGACGACCGGCTTTCGGTCTTCAAGGACTTCGTCGAGAAGCTTGACCTCGACGACATTCCCCCCGACGAAACGAAAAGCTAGCTCAGCCAGGCGCAGCCCGGACGGCGGGCGCGCGATCCTTGGCGGCCGCACAGCGGGGACCCGCGCAGGCGGCCGCGTTGCTCACCCTGCAGACCATGACAGAACGAGAGACTTTCATTCCCTCTGAATCCACCCCCCAGCCGGCGGGCGGCCCGATCGTCGCCCCGCACAGCCGCGAGGCCGAAGAGGCCTTGCTCGGGTCGGTGCTCATCAACCCCGAAGCCTACTACGAGGTGGCTTCCTTCCTTGGGCCGGGCGATTTCTACCTGCACCGCAACGGCTGGGTATGGGAGGCCTTCCACCAACTGGTGGAAAAGCGGGTGCCCATCGATGTGATGACCGTGGCCCAGGAGTTGGAGCGCGCGGGGCGGCTGGCCGAAGCCGGCGGCCCGGCCTTCTTGGCCGCGCTCATGGACAACGTGCCCAGTTCGCTGCACGCCGAAGCTTACGGCCGGCTGGTCGAAGAGCAGGCCGTGCGGCGCAAGTTGCTCGCGGCCGCGAGCGTGGTGGCCAGGCAGGCGCACGACACGGGGGTGCCCATCGAAGATGTGATGGGCGAGGCCGAGAAGGCCATCTTCGACGTCAGCCAGCGCCGCCTGGCGCGCGACGTGGAGCCCATTGGACGCGTCATCAGTGAATACTACGACCGCGTCGAGTACCTCTCGCGCGCACCCGAAGACGAGGCCTACGGCATCCCCAGCGGGTTTATCGACCTGGACCGCAAGCTGGGCGGGCTGCAGCGCTCGGACTTGATCATCGTGGCCGGGCGCCCAGGGCAGGGCAAGTCGGCGATGCTGCTGTCGATCGCCAAGAATGCCGCCCAACTCTATCGCAAGCACGTGGGCGTGTTTTCACTCGAGATGTCGCGCGAGCAGTTGGTGCAGCGCCTCATCTCGCAGGAATCCGGCATCGATTCGCACCGCATGCGGCTGGGGCGCATCGAAGAGGACGAGTGGCCACGCTTCACGCACGCGGCCAGCGTGCTGAGCGAACTGCAGATCTTCCTCGACGACACGCCGGCGCTCACGCCGCTGCAGTTGCGCAGCAAGTGCCGCCGCCTGCACCTGGAGTTCAACCTGGACCTGGTGGTGGTGGACTACCTACAGCTCATGGGCACCGACTTCCGCACTGAGAATCGCGTGCAGGAAGTCTCGCTCATCTCGCGCAGCTTGAAGGCTTTGGCGCGAGAGCTCAACGTCCCGGTGCTGGCTGCGGCCCAACTTTCGCGGGCGGTGGAGCAGCGCTCCGACCGCCGGCCGGTGCTCTCGGACTTGCGCGAATCCGGAAGCCTCGAGCAAGATGCCGACGTGGTGCTGTTCATCCACCGCAATGACCCCTACGTTTCCGAGGAAGACCGGACCAACGTCACCGAGATCATCATTTCCAAACACCGCCACGGGCCGACAGGCAGCGTGGAACTCATCTTTCTGCCGACGCTGGCTCGATTCGAAAACGCCGCCACGCGCGGCATGGATGGCGCACCGACCGCCAGAAACAAATGAAGCGTTTCGAGGGCTTTCGCGACGGGCCCGTGCGCTGGGTGTCGCTGCCCGAACCCTTCTTCAGTGAGCTGCTTCCGGCCATCGACGACCTGGCGGAGCTCAAGCTCACGCTGTATGTCATGTGGGCCCTCTCCCGCCAGGAAGGCGAACCGAGGTATCTTCTGCACGCGGATCTCGCCGCCGACCCGGCATTGCGCGAGGCGCTGGTGGAAGAAGGCTACGCCGGCGGCGAGCGGCTTGAACATGCGGTGGAGCGCGCTTTGGCACGTGGAGTTCTCCTTCGCGGGAGGCAGGCTGGGGGCGGGGCGCAGGTGATCTTCCTGAACACCGCGCGCGGACGGGCGGCCGCGGAGGGCCTGGAGCGGGGGGATTGGCAGCCGGAAGCGGACCGCGGTGCGGCTCGCCCGGTCCATCTGGAGCGGCCGAATATCTTTGCAATGTACGAAGAGAACATCGGCGCGCTGACGCCGGTGATGTCGGACATCTTGCGAGATGCCGAGCAGGCTTACCCGGCCGCATGGATCGAGGAAGCGATGCACCTGGCCGTGGAAAGCAACGCGCGATCGTGGCGCTATATCGCCGCAATCCTCGAGCGGTGGAAGACCGAGGGGCGGGGCGGCCAGGAGCCCGGAGCGGAAAAGGGCGGGCGACGCTATGTCGAAGGCGAACTCAAAGATTTCATCGAGCACTGAGCGCCAGACGGAGCCTGGTCCTTCGGGACCCATCGGCCCGCGGCCCGGACGCGGCCGCCCCGATTGCCCGGTGTGCGGCGGCCTCGGCTACGTGCGCCGAGACCTGGCGGTCGACCATCCGGACTTCGGGCGCGTGGCGCCCTGCACCTGCGTTGAGGAAATGGACCGGGGGCGGCAAACCGAGCGCCTGCAACGGCTGAGCCGGCTCGATCGACTTCGTCACTACTCCTTCCAGAGTTTTCAGCCCCACGGCCGAATCGGCCTCGGCGCGACGCAGCAGGCATCGTTGGAGCAGGCTTTCAACCAGGCGCGTGCCTTTGCTTCCGCTCAGAACGGCTGGTTGGTCATTTCCGGGGGATACGGATGCGGAAAGACCCATCTAGCGGCGGCCATTGCCAACCAGGCCGTCGATAGCGGCGTGCCCACGCTGTACCTCACCGTGCCGGATCTGTTGGATTGGCTGCGCGCAACATACGATGATGAGTCATCGACCTTCGAGGCACGCTTCGAAGAGATTCGCGCCGTGCGGTTGCTGGTGCTGGACGACTTCGGTTCGCACAGTGCGACGCCCTGGGCGCAAGAGAAGGTGTTCCAGATCATCAATCATCGTTATGTGAGCCGCCTGCCCACGGTCATCACGACCAATGTCGACCTCGACGAAATGGACGGACGCATCCGCTCGCGGCTGGCCGACCCCGAACTGGTCACGCGGGTGCACATCCATGCGCCCGACTATCGCCAACCCACCCTGGATACCTCCCAGTCGGACCTCTCCACCCTTGCGCATCACGAGCGTCAGACGTTTGGGACGTTCTCCCTGCGTGAGGAGGGCGGGTTGACCGCCGAAGAGGTGCGCAACCTCAAGGGTGCGCTGGAGACGGCGCACCATTTTGCTGAGGATCCGCGCGGGTGGCTGGTGCTGCTCGGAGCCTATGCCTCGGGCAAGACGCACTTGGCGGCAGCCATAGCCAACTACCGCAACAGCGCCGGGCATGAGGTGCTGTTCGTGGAGGTACCCGATTTGCTGGACCATCTGCGCGCGACGTTTAGCCCCTCCAGCAACGCGCGCTACGATCGGCGATTCGACGAGATTCGTTCGGCGCAGCTGTTGGTGCTCGACGATTTGGGCACGCAAAACATGACTCCCTGGGTGCGCGAGAAGCTGTACCAACTCTTCAACTATCGCTACAACGCGGAATTGCCGACCGTGATTACGACGTCCGATGAGTTGGAAGCGATCGATGCGCGCATCCAGACGCGAATGCTCGACACCCGTCTGTGCCGCGTGTACGCGATCACGGCGCCGGCCTTCGTGGGGGGCAAGCGGCCACCGCGGGCACATGCGGCCGCAGAAAAGCGGCGCCCACCGCGCTCGCGCTGAGAGAATCAACAGGGCTGCCGATTTCGGCAGCCCTGTTGCATTTCATTGAGAGTGGTCTACCTGGAGTCCCGCTGGACCCACGCGGGAATGACGAACGCGAACCCATAGCTCGTCGTCCCCGCGTGCACAAGGCGGGGACCCAGGAGGACGGGCGCACGCGATTCGCGCGTGGTTTACGGACGGGCTGCCTGGAGTCCCGCTACGAGCACGCGGGAATGACGGTCACGATCACGAGGCCCGCGAAGAAAAGGGGATTCCACTGCAGCGTCGATCGTGCGCGGCAACTGAGCGCATGCCGCGCGCTCGCGGTCAACCGTAAGGCCTGCTATGCCCTCTGCAGGCTGGTTTTATCCGTGTCCCGCTAGGCGCCGTACTTCGCCAGACGGTTGGCATGTGCCATCATCAGCGTCATGATCTCGCTGGCGGCAAATGTCCCCAGGCCGCCACGCATGCAGGCGCGCTCGCCGAAGGTCGTTTCTTCATCCGCGCGAACTGTGGCCGGCGCCCATAGCAGCACCGGGCACGGATGGAAGGAGTGGGTCTTCATCACCGCCGGGGTCGAGTGATCGCCGGTGACCACCAGCACATCCGGGGCGAGTTGCAGCAACGCCGGCAGCGCCTGGTCTACCGCCTCGATCGCTTTCACCTTGGCCTCGAAGTTGCCGTCTTCGCCGCGCGAGTCCGTCGGTTTGATGTGAACAAAGAAGTAGTCGAAGTCTTTCCAGGCGCGGGTCACCGCGGCGAACTCGTCGCCCGGTGTGTCTCCCTCGAAGGTGATCGTCGTCATGCCCACCAGTTTGGCCACGCCGCGGTACATTGGATACACCGCGACGCAAGCCGGGCGCACTTTGAAGATGTCGCCGAACTTCGGCAGACGCGGGTCGCCCGAGAATCCGCGCAGAGTGATCATGTTGGCCGGCCGGTCGTCGGCGAGCAGCTTGTGCGCCTCCGCGATCCACTGGTTGAACAATTCCGCCGTGCGCGCGGCCTGCGCTTCCAGCGCGCGCACCGGCAGCGGTGCCGCGCCGGTGCGCTGCGGGTCGGTCTCCGAAAGCTCCGCCGAGAGGCCTTGGCCGCGGAAGACAACGACGAAGCGATGCTCCTTGACAGGGCGCACTTCCATCGTCACCCCGGGCAGGCGGATCGTGGCCAGCTTCTCGACCAGCGGGCGGGCCGCCTCGGTGGCGATGCGCCCGGCGCGCCGGTCGCTGATCAGGCCGGCCGAGTCCACGGTGCAGAAGTTGCCGCGTGCCGCGACGTCCTTTTCGCCCACCTCGACGCCGATGCCGAAGGCCTCCAGCACGCCACGCCCGATATCAAAGCGCAACGGATCGTATCCAAAGAGGCTGAGATGCCCCGGTCCCGAACCGGGTGTGATGCCGTAGCCCACGGGCAAGGATTGGCCGAGGGTGCCTTCGCGCGCCAGACGATTGAGATTGGGCCGCGCGGCGGCCTCCAGTTCGGTCGGGCCGCCCAGGGTCCGCGGCAGGCCTCCCAGCCCATCCAGCACCAGAAGAACCATCTTGGTCTTTGCGTCTTGCGCGAGGTCCTGCATCAAGCGAAAGTCGGCCACTGCGGTGTGCCTCCTGGACGAAAGAGGAATCAATCCTTGAGATGGGTCAGGTCGAGAAAGTCGAGAGGGTCTGTGCTCTCGAATGCGTTTGCAGTCGGCATTCCCATCGCTTGCGAATTATACAGCGACCCACATCGCCGAACATCTCATCTCCACCAAAAGTCTCCGGTTTGCCCCATGACTCATTGACGACCTGTGCCTTTCCTGTTAATATCCAACGGGTATGTAAGCATGAATGATGTCGCAAGTTCACTCTGGCGGCGCGCCCGAAGCGCGCTGCGGGCGCTGCGAGCCTGGCTCGCGCCCGGTATCGGTGTCAAGCGCTGGATCCTGGTCCTCGTCCTGGGAACACTGCTTGTCGGGTTAGGACTCTCCGTCTTCCTGATCGAGCTCAATCGTTCGAATCCCAACTCACTCTTGCTCTATTGGCTGACACTGCGCTTCCTCGACCGTTCGATTCGCGCGGTGGTGCTGATCGCGGGCGGCGGAGCGGCGGTCGGGTTGTCGGTCCTCGCGCTCAGCCGCGCGCTGCTGGCGCCGTTCCAGGTGGCGGGGCGCCCGGCGGCAGAGGCTATGGCGGCCTTTCGCCGGCGCGAACGCGGTCCGCGCATCGCGGCGGTCGGCGGCGGCACCGGGCTTTCCACGTTGTTGCGCGGGCTCAAGCACCACTCGGCCAATATCACCGCGATCGTGACGGTGGCCGACGACGGAGGGTCATCCGGCCGCTTGCGTCGCTCGCTGGGCATTCCGCCCCCGGGCGACCTGCGCAACTGCTTGGCGGCCCTCTCCGACGACGAATCGTTGCTCACCCAGCTCTTTCAGTACCGCTTCGCCGAAGGCGGAGGCCTCGACGGGCACTCCTTCGGCAACCTGTTTGTGAGCGCGCTGGCCGGCGTGACCGGCAACTTCGAGAAGGGGTTGCTCGAAGCCGGGCGGGTGCTTTCGATCCGCGGGCAGGTGATGCCTTCCACGTTGCGCAATGTGACTCTTGTGGGTGAACTGGTCGATGCGGCCACCAGCGGGCTGAAGCGCGTCGAGGGCGAGAGCGAGATCGTGGCGATGCCGGGCGCCATTTGGCGGGTGGCCCTCAATCCGGAGGATGTGCCCGCCTACCCTGGCGCGGTGCAGGCCATCCTGGGTGCCGATATGGTGGTCGTCGGCCCAGGCAGCTTGTTCACCAGTGTCATTCCGAACTTGCTCATCCGCGAGATTCGCGAGGCCTTGCGTGCCACCACCGCGCTGCGCGTTTATGTGTGCAACCTGGCGACGCAGCCCGGGGAGACCGATGGCTTTAGCGTCGACGACCATCTCATGGCCCTCGAACGACATTTCGGTCCCAGCCCCTTCGATATGATTCTGGTAAACTCGAACACATCATTCCCGCTTCCCGAGGGCGTCGCCTGGGTGAGCGGAACGACTGCAGAAGTACGCGGTCAGGTGCGGGTTTTGGATTTGGCGGATACGCGCCTGCCCGGGCATCACCACCCCGAGAAGCTTGCGGCGGCGCTGCTGGCGGTCTTGAGTTCCCGCCGCGCGCCGCTGCGTCTGTGACGAGTCAAAATCCCTTCCATTTAGGAGGTTCGAGATGGCAATCCGAGTAGCAATCAATGGTTTCGGCCGCGTGGGGCGACAGGTGCTCAAGGCAATGATCGAGCGCTACCCGCGTGAGCTGGAAGTGGTGGCGCTGAACGACCTGTTCGACGCCAAGACCAATGCCCATCTGTTCAAGTACGACTCGAACTATGGCATCTACGGCGGTTCGGTTGAGGTCAAAGATGGCGACCTGGTCGTAGACGGCAAGAAGATCAAGGTCTTCATCGAGAAGGATCCTGCCAAGCTGCCCTGGAAAGACCTGGGCGTGTCGCTGGTCATCGAATCCTCGGGCGTTTTCACCGATGCGCTGCCCGACACGGCCAAGGGCAAGGCCGGCGCCAACGTGCACATACTGAGCGGTGGGGCGAAGAAGGTCATCATCACCGCCCCGGCCAAGAACGAGGACCTGACCGTGGTGCTGGGCGTGAACGGCGAGATGTACGACCCCGCCAAGCATCACATTGTGTCGAATGCCTCGTGCACCACCAACTGCCTGGCGCCCGCGGCCAAGGTGGTCCACGACCTGGTGAAGATTCGCCGCGGCCTGATGACGACGGTCCACGCCTACACCAACGACCAACGCATCCTCGATCTGGCGCACAAGGACCTGCGCCGCGCGCGCGCGGCCGGGCTCAACATCATCCCCACCACCACCGGCGCGGCCAAGGCGCTGGCCAAGGTCATCCCTGATCTGAAGGGCAAGTTCGACGGCTTCTCGTTGCGCGTCCCGACCGCGACTGTTTCGGTGGTGGACTTTGTGGCGGAGGTCGAGAAGGAAACGTCGGTGGAGGCGCTCAATGCGGCCTTCCTGGCGGCGGCCGAAGGCCCGATGAAGGGCTACCTCGGCCTCACCATGGAGCCGCTGGTGTCGATCGACTTCAAGGGCGATGCGCGCTCGTCGATTGTGGACGGCCTTTCGACGATGGTCCTGGGCGGAACGATGGTCAAGGTCATCGCCTGGTACGACAATGAGTGGGCCTACTCGTGCCGCACCGCCGACCTGGCGGCGATCATGGCCAAGAAGCTCTAAGCGCGAGGCCGCCATGAACAAGAAAACCGTTCGCGACGTCCAAGTCTCGGGCTGGCACGTCCTGGTGCGGGTGGATTTCAACGTCCCCATCAAGGACGGCAAAGTCACCGACGACACGCGCATCCGCGCCTCACTGCCCACCCTGAAGTATCTGATCGATCAGGGCGCGATGGTGATCCTGTGCTCGCACCTGGGCCGGCCCAAGGGTGTAGATCCTGCTTTCAGCCTGGCGCCCGTGGCCGCGCACCTGGCCACGCTCATCGGCAAGCCGGTCGCGTTCGCCAGCGACTGCGTGGGCCCGGCAGCCGAAGAAGGCGTGGCCGCACTCAAGCCGGGTGAAGTGGTGCTGCTCGAGAACACGCGCTTCCACCCGGAGGAGGAGAAGAACGACCCGGCCTTCTCGCAGCGCCTGGCCATCCTGGGCAAGCTGTTCGTCAACGATGCCTTTGGCTCAGCCCACCGCGCGCACGCCTCCACCGAGGGCGTGGCCCACTACCTTCCGGCGGTGTCCGGCTTCCTGATGGAAAAGGAAATCGAATACCTCGACAAGGCAGCCAACGCCCCCGAGCACCCGTATGTGGTGATCCTGGGTGGGGCCAAGATCAGTGACAAGATCGGCGTCATCGCAAACCTGCTCGCCAAGTGCGATAAGATGCTCATCGGCGGCGGCATGGCCAACATGTTCCTCGCGGCCAAGGGCATCGCCATGGGCGATTCACTCGTGGAAGCGGGCAGCGTGGAGGCCGCCAAGAAGATCCTGGCCGGCGCCGGCAGCAAGATCATCTTGCCCGAAGACCTGGTCATCGCCGACAAGGCCGAGGCCGGGGCGCAGGTGAAGGAGATGGCCGTGGGCACCGTTCCGGCCGGATGGCGCGCGCTGGATATCGGGCCGAAGACAGCCAAGCGTTACGCCGAGGCGCTGCGCGGCGCCAAGCTCATCGTGTGGAACGGCCCGATGGGCATGTTCGAAGTGCCGCCGTTCGATCAGGGGACCACTATGCTGGCGCAGGCGGTGGCCGCCTCGGGCGCCACCTCCATCGTCGGCGGAGGCGACTCGGTCGCGGCGATCAACCGCGCCGGCCTGGCGGACAAGATCACGCACATCTCCACCGGCGGCGGAGCCTCGCTCGAGTTCCTCGAAGGGAAGAAACTTCCCGGCGTGGTTATCTTGCAGGACCGTTAGGTTCGCCGAGATCAAGAGGGCGCCCGTCACCGGGCGCCCTCTTTTGTATCCAACGGGAGGGTGCATGCCTTTCGCAGCGGGAGAGACGGTCGGCCCGTACCGCGTCATCGAGCAGCTTGGCCAAGGGGGCATGGCCACGGTCTACAAGGCCTACCACCCGGCCCTCGAGCGTTACGTGGCGCTCAAAGTGCTGCATCCGGCCTTCCGTGAGGATGCCAGCTTCCTCATGCGCTTCCAGCGCGAAGCCAAAGTCATCGCCAAGCTCGAGCATCCGCACATCGTCCCCATTTACGACTATGCCGAGCACATGGGGCAGCCGTACCTGGTGATGAAGTTCATCGAAGGCGAGACCCTCAAGGCGCGCCTGGCGCGCGGGCCGCTTGCCCCGGACGAGGCGCTGCACATCCTGAAGGCCGTGGGCGCGGCTCTCTCGCATGCTCATCGCCAGGGAATCCTGCACCGCGACATCAAGCCCTCCAACATCCTGCTCACCCCGAACGGCGAGGTTTACCTGGCGGACTTTGGCCTGGCGCGCATCGCCGAACTCGGCGCCACGACGCTCTCGGCCGACATGCTGCTCGGGACGCCGCATTACATTTCGCCCGAGCAGGGCCAGGGTCGCCGCGACCTGGATGCCGGCACCGACATCTATTCGCTGGGCGTGGTGCTGTACGAGATCGTCGTTGGGCGCGTGCCCTTCACCGCCGACACGCCGTTCTCCATCGTGCACGACCACATTTTCAAGCCTCTGCCGCTGCCGAGAACCGTCAACCCGCGCGTGCCGGAGGCCGTCGAACGCGTGCTGCTGCGAGCCCTGGCCAAGGAACGGGTCGACCGCTACGCGGATGTCGACTCGCTGGTGAGCGCGTTCGTCGAGTCGCTGCGCGGCGGCGGATCGACCACGGCGACGCCGTCGGGCACCACAACCGTCAAGGGCAAGCCGGGCACGCCGCCTGCAGCTCTGCCTGCGGCGGCCGCGGGAGCAGCGGCAGGGAAACCCGCCGCTCGCAAGACTCCCTGGTGGGTGTGGCTGCTGGCCGCCGCCGGGCTGTGCCTGTGCCTGGGTGTCGCTGCCTTGCTGCTTTCCACCAACAAGCAAGGGGATGCCACACTCACGGCAACAGCGGTGGTCGCGATTGTCCCAGGAGAGGTCGCACCCAAGCCCACCGAGGATGCCAGCCCGGCGCGCGAGGCGGCGAAGTATTTCGAGGAGGGGCTGCGCCTCTTGGATGCCGGCGATCGCGCCGGCGGCGCGGCTGCCTTCGACAAAGCGCGGGCCATTGCCTCCGACAAGGCACCCTTCTACTTTCGATTGGCTGCAGAGAAACTGGAGGCGCGCCAGGAGTGGGTGCAGGCGCTGCTCTTCTATGTGCAGGCATTGCGCAACGATCCCCAAAACAAAGACGTGCGCCTGCAGATGCAGCAGGCGATGTACCGCTCGAGCGGGTTAGCCGATGGCGGTGGGCCGTTGCAGGAGGTCCTCAAGATCGCGCCCGAGTGGGCCGTGGGGCTTTCCGCCTGGGGGCGATGGGAGCTCTTCAACGGGCAGCGCGATTCCGGAGCGAAGGATCTGGAGAAGGTGCAGTCGCTGCCGCAGGAACCCGATGCGCCCTTGGTGCGCACGATGTGGGCCGAGTACCTCGACCTGAGCGGGCGCACGACCGAAGCCAGAACCATCTTGCGTGAGGTACTGCGCGATCCTAGCACCCCGCGCTGGCTGAACGCCGAGATCAATCACATCTTGACCTCCTAGCCGCAGGCTGCAGTGCGGGCCCGCGCAGGCGTGTGTGACGAGGTTTCCAACATGAATCGAAAACCGTTTGTTGCCGGCAATTGGAAAATGAACAAGACCGCCGCCGAGGCGGCCGCCTTTGTGCGCGAGAGCATCCCGGGGCTTGTGGCCATTCCCGGCGTCGAGCAGGTGCTCTGCCCGGCGGCGACGGCGCTCGGAACGGTCGCCCCGTGGCTCAAGGGATCAGGCATCGGCCTGGGCGCGCAGAACATGCACTGGGAAGAGAAGGGGGCATTCACCGGGGAACTTGCGCCGAATATGGTCAAGGAGTGGGCGGACTACGTCATCCTCGGCCACTCGGAGCGGCGGGCTCTTTTCGGAGAGACGGATGATGGCATAGCGCGCAAGGTGCACGCCGCGCTGGCCCACGGTTTGGTGCCGATCGTGTGCGTCGGCGAGTCGCTCGTCGAGAACGAGGCCGGCCAAACTTCAGCCGTCGTCTCGCGCCAGTTGCGCGGCGGGCTGGCCGGGCTCACCGCGGAGCAGGCAGGCGTGGTCGTCATCGCGTACGAACCGGTGTGGGCCATCGGCACCGGGCGCGCCGCCACGGCCGAGGGGGCCAACGAGGTGGTCGCAGCGACTATCCGCCCCGTGATGCACGAGCTGTTCGGCGCGGCGGTGGCCGAGGGCGTGCGCGTCTTGTACGGCGGTAGCGTGACCGGCAAGAACGCCGCCGAATTCTTCGCCCAGCCGGATATCGACGGCGCGCTCGTCGGCGGGGCCAGCCTCAAGCCCGAGTTCCTCGAGATCGTTCGCGCGGCGCAGGCGCGCAGCGCCTGACCTTCTCATGGAGAGCGCCCTCGCCGCTGCGCTCTGGTTGATCCTTTCCGCGTTGTTACTCGTCCTCGTTCAGCGCCTCGTCCAACAGATCATGCAGCAAGCGCTTTTCTTGCTCACCGGCCGGGTGGAGTGGGCGCTGTTCTTGTTTGCGCTCCTGCTCTTGCCGGGTGTGATCCTCCACGAGGGCAGCCACTGGCTCACGGCCAAGCTCTTGCGAATGCGCACCGGGCGAATCTCGTTATGGCCCAAGCTGCAGCGCGATGGCACCCTGCGCCTGGGCTACGTGGAGACCGAGCGCGCGGACTTCCTGCGCAGCTCGCTGGTGGGGGTTGCCCCTCTCGTCGTGGCCATTGTCGCATTGCTTGTACTCGGGCAGCGTATCCTGCATATCGATGCAGTGGGCCTGGCAATTGCCCGCGGTGAGTTCGGCCTCGCTTGGCAATCGGCAGCGCAGATCCTTGGCCTTCCGCTGGCCGGTTTGTGGATCTACCTGGTCTTCGCGGTGAGCAACACGATGTTCCCTTCGGCCTCCGATCGCCGCTCATGGCCGTGGGTTGGGATGGTGCTCGGCGTGCTGCTTGGGATTACGCTGGTGACAGGCGTAGGGAACTGGGTGGTCGATGCAGCTGGCCGGCCGGCACTGCGCATCGCGCAAACCGTAGCGCTCGCCTTCTCGATGACGATCGTGGTGGACGCCGCGCTGCTGCCCGGCCTGGCGCTGCTCAACGGACTGCTGCGAAGGGTGCGGGGTGGGTTGATGTAAGTCCTCGTGCTGGATTCCCGCCAGGACCACGCGGGAATGACGACCGCTTCAGCAAAGCTCGTCGTCCCTGCGTGTTTGAGGCGGGGACCCAGTGGTCGGCGATCGTGATCTGCCCGCCGCTTCAGCCCCAATTGCGCAGAAGGTCCGCTTACAAGGATGCCCTCCTGGATTCCCGCCAGGACCACGTTGGAATGACGATGAATTGAGAATGCGGCGCTTGGGGACTACGCAGGCGGTTCGACTGCCTCAGCCACGATCGGCACGGCGCGCGCCGGCGATGACCACGCCATGCGCACAAAGCCTGCCACGGCTAAGAGACCGATCGTCAACCCACCGTACCAGATGGCCACCGGCGCTAGGTTGTCGTTGAGCAGGCCGCCGATCACCGGCCCGAGGCCGATGCCCAGGCTGTGGGTCAGGTTGTAGATGGACATGTAACGCCCGCGCATCTCGGGCGGCGCAAGGTCCGCGGTGAACGTGGTTGAGGTGGGCACCACGATCAACTCACCGATGGTTGCGATGACCATGCTGATCAGGAAGGCCGCCCAGCCTGCGCCCCAGCCGACGCTGCCCACGCCCACGGCGAAGAACAGCGACCCGACCGCGAGCACCCACAGCGTGTTGTAGCGCCGCGTCAGGCTGGTCACCCCATATTGCAGCAACACGACCATGATCGCATTCGTGGCCGGGATGAACCCGTACATGTTCTCCGGCACCCCGAAGTTGTCCTTGGCGTACACCGGCAAGAGCATCCACAACATCGCGTAGCACATGCCCGCCAGCGTGTATGCAGTGGCAAAGCCCATGAAGCGCCGGTCGCGCAGCACGTGCTCGTAGCCGGCGAACCGTACGGCGGGCCGCACCATCTTTGCCTGCGGCGCGCCGCGAGCCGCGCGGAATGGCGCCGTTTCAGCGACGGCGGCCAGCAGCAACAACGCGAACAGCCCTTGCGCGATGGATGCGCCGCGGAAGGCCCAGGCGTACGAAATTGCCGCGACAAACCCGCCGATGGTCGGGCCGATGGCCACGCCCAGGTTCTGGCTCATGCGCAGCAAGGCGTACGCGCTGGGGCGGTTTGGGGAGGGGATGAGATCCGCTGCCATCGCGTCCACCCCGACGCGGTAAAGCGGGGCGAAGGCCCCATTCACCGCCATGAGCGCCACCCAGATCGGGAGCGTGTTCGCCAGGCTCAGGCCGAGCATCGTCAGGCTGGTTACCGCGAGGCTGGCGACCATTGCGCCCTTGCGCCCGACGCGGTCGACGACCGCGCCGGCAATAAACGAGCTCACCAGGCCGATTATCGAGTTCATCGTCAGGACGAGCGCCACCGAGGTGAGAGGGAGGTCGAAGCGCTCCCTCATATAGATCGTGAGGAAGGGCCAGATCATGGAGGATCCGGAGGCATTGAGCAGCATGCCCCAGAAGAGGACCCAGAACTGGCGCGGGTAGGTGGCGCTCAGCCGGCGAAGGCGAGTGAGCACAAAGACCTCGTCACGCGAGATGGAATTGGGGGTGGAACATGCGCGGCGGGTAGGGGCATGGCACAGCGGGCGGCGGCGCTTTCAGCGGAGCACGACACAAAGCGCGATCCTACTTCCGAATTCTCTCTTGTCCGGGTGGGAGGTGCATCGTCACTTGGCTGGCCTGAGTGCCCACAGGATGAAGAACACGACCAACCCAACCACGATGAGTGGAAATAGGCACATGGCGACGATTACGAGGATTTCCATTGGTCCGTGGGCCTCGCATTTGCCTCCGACCAACCAGTCAGGTCTTGGATTGCAGGCCTTCGAATTGTCGTTACTTGAATGGTGCAGGGCTCCCTTCAAGTGCCGGCGCCGTGCGTTCTTACTTCCACTCCCTCAACGGTAACACCCGCATCCCTACCAGAGCGATCAGGCTGCCCACAGTCGCGCCCGCCATGTTGATTACGGCGAAGGAAGTCCCGCCGGTTTGGCTGGGACCTGCCTGGAAAAATGCAGGTAGATCGCCTGGAGCGACGGGGGGACAAGCTCGAGCCAAATCCTGTACTCGTTGATGAGGCCAAAAAGCATGTTGCCAGCGATGAAAAGGAGGGCGATGACCTTCCACCCGAGGATTCGCCTATCGGAAATTGGAAGCAGCAGCAGGGCCGCTAGCAATCCAGAATTGATGAAGAGCGGATAGCCTGCTCTCAATTCGGAGATCAATCGCAGATTCGTGATGAGACGCAGTTCAGTATGGGCATCTGCCAGGGTCATTGTAATGAGCGGGGACGGACTCCCCGTGACTACATCGACGATACCCTTTGCGGCCAGTCCCGCAAGCATTGACAGTGTGCACAAGGCAACCCTTCGTCGCCAGGGGATCTCGCCCCAGAAAAGAAAGGCTATCGGAATGAGAAGCGCAGTTTCCTTGAATAGCGTCGCGATCGGCACGAGGACCGCGAGCAGATACGGGCGGTTGGACTTCAGAAGGACGACGGAGACCGCGAACCAGAAGAGGGCTGGGAGATCCCAGGGGTAAATGCGAGTCGATCCCAGTCCCGGAGTGTACGCAAACATCACCGCGCAGAAGGTGCCGAGTATGAATAGCAGAGACTCCTCCCGGAGGAATGCGATGTAGATCAAGAAGACAAGCATGATCCAGCCTGCTGTCCATTTGGCCGTGATGCTGCCCATAGCAGCGTCACGATCCGCCGGAGCGAAGCCAACTTCGACGAGATTGACAAGCCGTCCGGCAAGCAGGTTTGAGAGGAATCGGGTCCGCCACTCCGGTCTCAATCCCTGGTACTCTTCGAGACCTGCGGAAAAGGAGCGGAATGCCTTGGCATTGTCCTCATTGGAGAGCGCGATCTGGCGTGCTTGTTTCGCGAGAACCACAGAGAGTGACAAGGCGACAATCAGAGGGACGGCATAGGCAACGACATCGCGGTATCGGAACTTCATGGAACCTCCTGAGGGCCATCGCGTCGGGCAGGTCTCTGCGCATCCGGTCTAGATCACAATCTGCATGCGCGGTTCTGTGATGATCGGCGCCAGCCCCCGGCCCCCTTGCTTTTCGAGGAGGCCGGACACATTCTCAATGGCCAACTGCTCGATCTGTGAGACAGACAAGAGGCTGCCAGCGGGTGCCGCGAGCCCAATGAGTTGAGCGCGTGGGCCCCTACTTCCACTCCCTCAACGCTAACACGCGCATACCCACCAGCGCGATGAGGCTGCCCACTGTCGCTCCGGCCATGTTGATCGCCCCCAGCCGCCATAGCGCAAAGCCGGTCAGGTTGCCCACGAAGTGACCCAGCACGAACCCAAACCACGCCAGGACGAGGCACAGCAGCAACCGCCGATACGACCCGTGCGGCCACGCCAGATAGAAGAGCGCGCCGTAAAGTGTGGCAATCACCGCGCCGAGCGCAATTGCGGGTATGTTCATTGGTGGACCTCCACTCTGCAAGTTCGGTGCGGGTTGACCGCTCGTTGGCCGCTCAGGCGCGTTCAGCCAGCGACTGCGCGATCGTCGCCTGGCCCAGGCAGCGCTCACCCACATAGAACACCGCCGCCTGCCCAGGCGTGATGTCGCGTAGCGGCCGCTCGAATTCGACGCGGCATCCCCCATCCGCGACCGGCGTGACGCGCGCTGCCACTGGCGCGGCCTTGTAGCGGATCTTCACCTGTACTTCGATCGGTTCCTCGGGCGCCGGCGGGTTGATCCAATGCGCGCGCTCGGTTGCGAGCGCGCTTCGCCCAAGCGTCTCGCGGGGGCCAACGACAACGCGATTGCTGCGCTCGTCGAGATCCACAACGTACAGCGGCTCGGCCGCCGAGAGGCCGAGGCCCTTGCGCTGGCCAATCGTGTAAGCCGCCAGGCCCTCGTGCGTGCCGACCCGCCGGCCCTCGGTCGTGACGATCGCCCCCGGACGGAAAACGTCCGGCGCCTGGCGCTTGAGGAAATCGCGGTAGTCGTCGCCTGCGAGGAAACACAGATCCTGGCTGTCGGGGCGATCCGCCACGGGCAACTCGAGGCGGCGTGCCATCTCGCGTACTTCCAGCTTGGTGAGCTCACCCACCGGGAACAGGCTGTGCTGCAACGCCTCCTGATCGAGCACGCTCAGCACGTACGACTGGTCCTTCTCCCCGTCGCGCGCGGTCAGCAGGTCGAATTGCCCCTCCCGCTCGCGCGCGCGCGCGTAGTGGCCGGTGGCGAGCAAGTCCGCGCCCATCGCACGCGCGTGGCGGCGCAAGTACCCCCAGCGAATCTCACGGTTGCAGACGAGACATGGATTAGGCGTTCGTCCGCGGCGGTACTCCGACACGAATGTCGAAAGGATCGCCGATGCAAACGAGTCCTGAGCGTCAATCACATGGAAGGGAATGGCGAGCTTTGCCGCCACGCGCTGCGCCAGCGCGATGCCGGCCGGCGTGCAGCAGCGGTTCTCGGCCGCGCGGCCGGGCTCGCTCCACAGGCGCAGCATAAGGCCCACCACGCGGTAGCCGCGTTCCACGAGCAGCGCCGCGGCCACTGACGAATCGACCCCGCCGCTCATGGCCATGGCCACCAGCGGCCGGTCGCTCATCGCGTATCCGTGGCGCGCAGTTTGGCGCACACGCCGGGCAGCACCTGCAAGAGGCGATCGATCTCGGCCTCGGTGGTCTGGCGGCCGAGCGTGACCCGCAGCGAACCGTAGACCCAGTCCGGCGGGAGGCCGAGCGCGAGCAGCACTTCGGAGGGTTTGGGGTCACCGGTCTTGCAGGCCGACCCGGAGGAACAGGCGATGCCGGCCATGTCGAGGTGTGCCAGCAAATGGTTGCCTCTGATGCCGCGCAGCGCGAAGCTGGCGTGGTTGGGCAGTCGCTCGACCGGATGCCCAGTGAGGCGCACCTCGGGTACGAGATCGTCGATGCTGCCGATGAGTCGCTCGCGCAACGTGCGATAGCGCGCGTTGTGGCTCTCCCGCTCGCGTACGGTGATCTCGAGCGCGCGCGCCATGCCCACCAGGTAGGGCACGTTGTGCGTGCCGGCGCGCAGGCCGTGCTCCTGCCCGCCGCCGGTTTGAAGGGGCGTGAGCGGCGTTCCCTTTCGAACGTAGAGTGCGCCGACGCCCTTCGGCCCGCAGAATTTGTGCGCACCCAGCGAGAGCAGATCCACCTGCAGCGCATCGACCTCGATCGGCAATTGACTCGCGGCCTGCACCGCATCGCTGTGGAAGAGGATGCCGCGCTCGCGGCACACGCGGCCGATAGCGGCGATCGGTTCGATCGTGCCGATTTCGTTGCTGGCGTACATCACCGAGACGAGCGCGGTAGTCGGGCGCAGGCGGCGAGTCACGTCATCCGGGTCCACATGCCCCAAGGCATCCACCGGCAGAAGCTCGAGGGTGAATCCGAAATCCGCGGCGAGGGCGCGGGCCGTGGCCAGCACGGCCGGGTGTTCGATGGGGCTCACGAGCAAATGGTCGGCGCCCCGGCGCGCACGCGCTGCCAGAGCAGCTCCGCGCACGGCCAGGTTATCGCTTTCCGAGCCGCCGCTGGTGAAGACAACCTCTTCCGGCCGGCAGCCGAGCGCGCGCGCGACCTTCTCGCGCGAGTCCTCGACGGCCGCATCGGCACGCTGCCCCCAGCCATGTTGCGATGAGGGATTGCCGAAGGCCTCACCGAAGTACGGCTGCATGGCCTCGGCCACGCGCGGGTCGAGCGGCGTGGTCGCGGCATGATCAAGATAGATCGGTGGAGCCTCGTGTTCACTCACGAGGCGATTGTACCGTCTGCCTCGGGCCCGGTCAACGGAATCGGCAATGCCCGCGAGAAAGCGCGATTCGCGGGAAGGGGAGGGGTATAATGCACCTCCGGCGTCCTGCGGGGCAGCTCTTCAGGACGCCGCGCATATCACTCGACATCCTTCTCCATGGATGGGGCCAACTGATGGACACGACCATTGAACAGATCATTGCACACGAAATTCTTGATTCGCGCGGCAACCCGACGGTGGAAGTGGAGGTGACACTGGCCGACGGCTCGTGGGGGCGGGCAGCTGTGCCCTCCGGCGCATCCACCGGTACGCGCGAAGCGCTCGAGCTCCGCGATAAGGATCCCGGCCGCTACGGCGGCAAGGGCGTGCTCAAGGCCGTGGGCAATGTGAACGATGTCATCGCCGACCACCTGGTAGGTTGGGATGCGATTGACCAGCGCGCGCTCGACCGCGCATTGATAGACCTGGATGGCACGCCGGCTAAATCGAAGCTGGGCGCGAACGCCATCCTGGGTGTGAGTCTCGCGGCGGCCAAGGCTTCGGCCTCCTCGCTGCATCTGCCGCTTTACCGCTACATCGGCGGAGTCTTCGCCCACGTGCTGCCGGTGCCAATGCTCAACATTCTCAACGGCGGTGCGCATACCGGCTGGCAATCCACCGACATCCAGGAGTTCATGGTCATGCCCTTGGGCGCCACCTCATTTGCCGAGGCGCTGCGCTGGGGATCGGAGATCTATCACGCGCTGCGGGTCGTGCTGCGCGAGAAGAAGTTCACCGCGCTGGTGGGCGATGAGGGCGGGTTCGCCCCCGCGCTCGAATCGAACGCCCAGGCGGTGGAGGTCATCCTCGAAGCCATCGCCAAGGCGGGCTACAAGCCGGGCGAGCAGGTGGGGCTGGGCGTGGATGCGGCGGCCTCCGAACTCTTCGACCCCAAGACCCGTACTTACAACCTGCGCCGCGAGAATCGCAAACTCTCCCCGGCGGAAATGGTCGCTTTCTGGGAGGAGTGGCTGAAGCGCTACCCGATCGTCAGCATCGAAGATGGCCTGGCCGAAGATGATTGGGACGGCTGGAAGATGCTTACCCAGAAGGTCGGCAGCCGCACCCAGATCGTCGGCGACGACATCTTCGTCACCAATCCTGAGCTCGTGCGGCGCGGCATTGCCGAGCACGCGGCCAACGCGCTGCTGGTCAAGCTCAACCAGATCGGCACGCTCAGCGAGACGATCGAGGCGGTGGAGATGTGCCATCGGGCCAACTGGCGCGCGGTCACCTCGCACCGCTCGGGCGAGACCGAAGACAGCACCATCGCCGATCTGAGCGTGGCCCTCAACATGGGGCAGATCAAGACTGGCGCGCCCGCGCGCTCGGACCGCGTGGCCAAGTACAACCAACTCCTGCGCATCGAGCGCGAGTTGGGCGACGGGGCCACCTACGCCGGGCACGCCGCGCTGCGCAATGGCGGCATCGGATAAGGACCGCAGCCCGCGGAATCAGCGACTGACGTTGCAGGGAGGGGGCTCCTGCAACGTCAGTTTTGACAGTAGCGCCGGGTGCGCGGCGGCTAAGTTTGCGGTGTAGCGCAGTAGGGGCAGACTTTCCAGGTCAGGTCGAGCGGCTTGGTGCACTTGCTGCAGGGCTTGCGCAGGCGCGTGGCACATGAGGGACACACCTGCCAATCGGGGCTGACGGCGCGGCTGCACCCGGGGCAGCGTGCCCGCTCCGCCAATCCCTGCAACAACGCTTCTTCTTCGAGAGTGGCCTGATAGGCCTCGTCGAGCGTGAGCGGCGGGCGCAGCAGGAGATAGATCAACAGCCCGGGCAGATTGAGCAGCACAACCACGACCACGGCCAGGATCTGGGCCCGCCGGTCGGGCGTGCGGGCGCGAATGTCGCGCACGGTCCAGAGGACCAGGCTCAGCCACAGCGCCGCGATGAAGGCGCCCAGGAAAACGGTGGCGGCGTAGAGCCAGGTCTGTGTCGTGAAAAGCAAAATGGGCAGCATTGTCTCTCCCGGTGAGAACTCGGGGGGATTATAGCCCTGAAGAAATGTGTTCGCCATGAGGGGCAGAGGATTGGGATGCGGATGAATGTGCGCGGAAAGGCCGGGCTGCTCGTGCTGGCGGCACTCATCGTCGCGGCCCTCACGTTGATGGGCGCGCCCGCCGCCAGCGCACAGGATTCGGGCGCCACCGCGACCCCGGCCGGCCCCTATATCGAGTGCTGCCTGAACTCGGATTTCGTCAACATCCGCTCGGGCCCGGCCGTGACATATGAGTCGGTCGGCGTGCTGGTCACAGGGCAAACGGCCGAAGCGCTCGGCCGGTCGACCGGAGGAGACTGGATCCAGATTCGCTATTCTCCCGTCGCCGCCGGCTTGGCCTGGGTGTATGCGCCCATCGTCCGGCTGTTCACGCTGGGCGAAGTGCTGCGCATCATCGAGCCGCCGCCCACCGCCACGCCGCGCGTCACGCCCACGATCGACCCGACCTTCGCTGCGCAGTTTTCGTCGGTCTTGCCCACGCGCCTGCCCACGTTCACCCCGGCCACGCCGCCCACGCCCGTCAGCCTGACCACCGACGGCGGCGCGCCCCCGAGCGGATTTCCGCCGGCGCTGGTCATCATTGCCCTGGCGGGGGTGGGGCTGTTCGGCGCGCTGGCTTCGAATATCGTCGGGCGGCGCTAGCCCCGCCTGCGCATCCACCGAGTGAGGAAACCTGGAGGAAGCATGTCGATGGAAAAGGCAATTGCCCACGGGCACGCCCACCAGCCGCAGGCGGTTGAATCGCTCAAAGAGCTGGTCCGCATCCCGAGCATCTCCACCTACAGCGAACACGCCGCCGATATGCACCGCGCTGCGGATTGGATCGCAGAACGCCTGCGTGCGTTGGGCATGCGCGCCGAAGTCTATCCGGCCATCAAGCACCCTGTCGTCTTCGCCGAGAGTTCCGAAGCGGGCCCGAGTGCCCCCACGGTCCTGGTCTACGGTCACTACGACGTGCAGCCGGCCGAGCCGCTCGAGGAGTGGACGAGCCCGCCCTTCGAGCCGACCCAGCGCGGGGATTACCTCTTTGGGCGCGGCACCTCGGATATGAAGGGCCAGCTCATCGCCCAGCTGGCCGCGGTCGAGGCCGTGCGTGCGACGGGCCAGCTGCCGGTCAACCTGAAGTACCTTCTCGAGGGCGAGGAAGAAGTGGGTTCACCCAACATCAGGGCCTTCCTCTTGGAGCACCGCGACCTGGTGAAGTGCGACGTGGTGCTCAATGTCGACTCGATGATTCTGCGCCCGGACCTGCCCTCGGTGGTTTACGGCCTGCGCGGGCTGGCCTACTTCGAAGTGCGGGTGTTTGGCCCGAAGCAGGATTTGCACTCCGGCCTGTTTGGCGGCCCAATCCACAATCCGGCCCAGGTGCTGTGCGACCTGGTCGCGGGCATGCACGATGCCGATGGGCGTGTGACGCTGCCCGGCTTTTACGATTCGGTGCGCCCGCTGACGGCCGATGAACGGGCCGCGCTGGCACGCGTGCCCACCACCGATGAGGACGTCAAGAGACAGACCGGCGTGACGCAGCTGCGCGGTGAAGCAGGGTACACCACCATCGAGCAGCTTGGCGCGCGGCCGACGCTCGAGGTGAACGGCCTGTTGAGCGGGTTCACCGGCGAAGGGTCGAAAACCGTTCTGCCGGCGCGCTCGATGGCCAAGATCTCCATGCGCCTGGTCCCCGATCAGACGCCGGAAGCCGTGCAAGCCCAGCTCGAAGAGTACTTGCGCCGCAACGCGCCGCCCACGGTGCGCTGGGAAGTGCAGAACCTGGCCGGTGCGCCGCCGGCAATCGTCCGGCGCGATACGCACGAGATGGGCGCTGCCATCCGCGCACTGAAGGAGACGTTTGGCGTCGATCCGGTGTTCGTGCGCGAGGGCGGGACGATCGCGGTGGTGGGCATCCTGCAGGAACTGACCGGACACGAATCGATTCTGATGGGCTTCGGCTTGCCCGACGACAACCTGCACAGCCCGAACGAGCGCCTGTTCCTGCCCAACTTCTACCGCGGCATCGAATCCTACATCCGGTTCCTGTATGCCCTCGTCCGCTAACGCTTCGGCCGCGCCGCGGCCGCTGCTCAACTACGGCGGGCAGGCCGTGCTCGAAGGCGTGATGATGCGCGGGGCGCGCTCGTTGGCCGTGGCCGTGCGCGCGCCGGATGGGCAGATCCGCGTCCAAGTCCGGCCGTTGGGACGCTTCTACCGGGGCTGGTGGGTGCGGGTTCCGTTCGTGCGTGGCGCCTTGTTGCTGGCGGATGCGCTCGGACTCGGTTTCGAGAGCCTGGCCTACTCGGCGCAGATCCAGATGCCGGAGGAAAAGATCAGCGGCGGATCTCTCTGGCTGAGCTTCGGCATGTCGCTGGTTATCGGCGTGGGGTTGTTCATGCTTTTGCCGGCCGGCATCGGACAATGGTTCGAGCGCGGCTTGGGGCTGAGCTCCACCTGGAGCAACGTGGCCGAGGGCTTGGTGCGTCTCGCACTGCTCATCGGTTACCTGGCGGCCATTGGACGCATGCCGGACATCCGCAGGGTGTTCGCCTATCACGGCGCCGAGCACAAGACCATCTCCGCCTTCGAGGCCGGCGCACCTCTCGCGCCGTCCTCGGTTGCGGGATTCCCCCGCTTCCACCCGCGCTGCGGCACCTCGTTTCTGGTGACGCTGGTGGCGATCACCGTGCTGCTCTTTGCGCTGCTCGGCCCGATGTCGCTCGGCGTGCGGCTCGCGACGCGCGTTCTCGCGCTGCCCATCCTGGTCGGGCTGGGTTACGAATTCCTGCGTTGGACGGGCCGCCATCAGCACCTGCGCCTCGCGCGCTGGCTCTCCTTACCAGGAGTGTGGACTCAATCGCTTACCACGCGCGAGCCGGATGAGAAGATGCTGGAGGTTGCGATTGCCGCGTTCGAGGCCATGCGCAGCGCAGAGGAACAGCCCAGCCAATCATGAAGCGGTCGGGGCGGGTCTGAGACCCGCCACTACGATTCCCCGACGTACCGCCTCTACGCATGCGGGCCGGCTTGCGCAACCTCAGGAGGCACCTCCGCCTGATACTTGCGGAAGTTCTCGACGAAGCGCGACGCGAGCTGCCTGTACTTGACCATGTAGCTGTCTTTGCTCGGCCACGAGCCTGCCGGATCGAGCACGCCGGCCGGCACGCCGTCGCACGAGCGCGGCACCTGGAACCCGAAGACCGGGTCGGGGGCGTAATCGACGTTGAGCAGTTGGCCTGAGAGCGCGGCGTCGAGCAGCGCCCGCGTATAGCGGATGCTGATCCGTTTGCCCACGCCGTACGGCCCGCCCACCCAGCCGGTGTTGACCAGCCAGCAATTGACCTTGTGCTTGAGAATCTTCCGCTTGAGAAGATCGGCGTAGAAGGCCGGGTGGTACACCATGAAGGGCGCGCCGAAGCAGCTGCTGAAAGTGATTTCCGGCTCGACCCCCAGCCCCACTTCGGTGCCGCTGATCTTGGCCGTGTAGCCCGAGATGAAGTGGTACAGCACCTGGTCCGGGGTCAGGCGTGCGAGCGGCGGCATCACCCCCGAGGCATCGCAGGTGAGCAGGATGATATTGCGCGGGTGGCCGGCCATCTTCGCGGGGATGGCGTTTTCGATGTATTCGAGCGGGTACGAACCGCGCGTGTTCTCGGTGATGCTGTCGTCGTCCAGGTCGATTAGACGCGTGACCGGGTCGTAGGTGACGTTTTCGAGAATGGTCCCGAACTTGCGTGTGCAGGCGTAGATCTGCGGCTCAGCCGTGGGCGAAAGCTGGATCACTTTGGCGTAGCAGCCGCCCTCGAAGTTGAATACCCCCTCGTCGCTCCAGCCGTGCTCGTCATCGCCGATCAGCCGCCGATGCGGGTCCGCCGAGAGCGTGGTTTTACCCGTGCCCGAGAGCCCGAAGAATACCGCCACATCGTCGTCGCTCTCGCCGGCGTTGGCCGAGCAGTGCATCGAAAGAATGCCTTGCGCCGGCAGCAGGAAGTTGAGAATTGAGAAGATCGACTTCTTGATCTCGCCCGCGTACGCCGTGTTGCCGATGATGCACAGCCGCTGCTGGAAGTTGATGATGATGAAGGTCTTGGTGGCCGTCATGTCGATGGTGCGCGCACCCTGGAAGGAGGGTACGCACATCACCGTGAAATCCGGCACGTGTCGGCGGTACTCCTCGGCCGATTGGGGTGGGAGGAACATGTTGCGCGCGAACAGGCTGTGCCAGGCATGCTCGGTGACAATGCGGATGGGCAGGCGATAGGCCGGATCCGCCCCCGCGAAACAATCCTGCACGAACACATCGCGGCCCTGCAGGAAGCCGAGCAGCCGCTCGTACAGCTCGTTGAACTTATCGGGGGCGTAGGGCCGGTTGTACTCGCCCCACCAGATGCGGTCGGCGGTGGAGGGCTCGCGGACGATGAACTTGTCGGTCGCGGAGCGGGCGGTGTGCTTGCCGGTGGCCACCACAATCGGCCCCTGGCGTGTAATGCTCGCCTCGTGGCGGAAGACGATTTCTTCGTAGAGAGCTTCGGCCGGCAGGTTCCAGTATGCCTTGCGCAGATTGGTCAGGCCGATCGAGTCCAGCCCGTAGTCGGAGCGCAGCGCCGCAGCCTCGCCTTCGGCCGGCGTACGGATATCGAGGATGTTGTTCATAGCCAGTCTCGTACCATTTTGCGGTCGCCGATGTAGATTTCGTTGGGCGAATGGGGGTCGAGCGCCCACTTGATGCGTTCGACGCCCTCGGTGATGTCTTTGACGGTCCCCGAGTAACTCAGGCGGATGTGCCCCTCCATCCCGAACTCCTTGCCCGGCACGGTGACCACCAGCGCCCGGCGCAGCAGGAAGCGCGAGAGCTCCTCCGAATTCGGATTGTACGCGCGGAAATCGGGCAGGCAGTAAAAGGTTCCGCCCGGGCGCACGACACGCACGCCGTCGAAGGCCTTGAGCTGCTCGAGCATCACGTTGCGGTTGTTCTCGATCGTCAAGCGCAGCGCCTCCACCACGCTCTGCAGGCCGGTCAGCGCGCCTTCGGCCGCCGCCTGCAGCACCTCCGAGGCACACGAGGTGGTCTGCGCCTGGACATTCGTCATGACCTCGACCATCTTGCGATTGGTCACCACCCAGCCGATGCGGAAACCGGTCATGCCGTACAACTTCGACACCCCGTTGATGGCGACGACGCGCGTGCTTTCGATATCGCGGGTGGTGTACTTGTATGAGGACGTCGGCTGGCGGCCGTCGAATACCAACTTGTGATAGATGTCGTCGGAGATGAGATAGATGTTCTTGCGCTCGCAAAACTCGACGATGGCCGCCATGAATTCGTCGGAATAGACCACCCCGGAGGGGTTGTTGGGCGAGTTGACGATGATGGCCTTGGTGTAGCTGGTCACCGCGCGCTCGATCTCCTCCATGCGCGGGTGGAACGAGCCGTCTTCCGGCGTGACGATGACCGGCACGCCGTAGACCATCTTCACCATCTCCGGGTAGCTCACCCAGTAGGGCGCCAGGATGATGACTTCATCCTGCGGGTTGAGCAGCGTGTAGAGCACGTTGAAGAGCGACTGCTTTGCGCCGGACGAGACGATCACGTTCTCGGGGGCCACCACGCGGTCGTAATTCTCTTCGGTGTAGCGGATGATCGCTTTCTTGAGCGAGGGCATGCCGTCGGTCGGCGTGTATTTGATGTCGCCCTCGTTGAGGCGCGCGGCCGAACTGAGGATGGCGGCAATCGGAGCGCGGTTCTTGGGTTCGCCGATGCCCAGGTGAATCACCGGCTCGCCGCGTTCGCGCAACAGGCGCGCCTCTTCGTTGAGTTCGAGCGTCGGCGATTCGGCGATGGATCGAGCAAGTTGACTGAGGGTCATGTCGGAAGGGATCTCCCCATGGGCCGTGCACCTCGGACGATAATTGTAACCCATCGAGGATGGGCGATGGAAACCGGAGCGCCTTGATGCTCTTGAGTTTTGACAACTTACCTAAGGCCCGCGGCACGACGTTAATAGTGTCCTTCGCGGCGCGCATGCGCCGGAGCAGCGAGTCGGCGACAGGGACTGTCGCGACAGGCCGCGCCCAAATCCGGCGAATTGCATGCCCATCACGCCTGGTCAACTTAAGACCAGCCGCGGCGAATGATCTTGTTGGGGCCCAACAAGCCGGGCCCCGAACATCCGGTTGTCAATGCGAAGCGAGACGTGGCGAGGTAATCAAGGAGTTGCTTGCGCTGGACTCTGCACCGCCTTGATGGGCGAGGCCTGCGGAAAGCTGCACAGCGCGATGTGGGGCTCGCGCTAACAGGCCGCGAGTTCGTCTTCACTGCGCACGTCGGCGGTGTGCGTCGAGGCGCGGAGCCGCCCTCGGCGATCGGCCTTGGCGGAATCTATGCGCATGCCGCACGTGCGGGTGCATGCGTAAGGCATGCTGTGCCCTCTTCCAGTTGGGTGAGCGATTACGCGGGCGCGGGGGAGGGTGGCGCCGGCAGCACCTCGTCCATCAGGCTCCTCAGCTCCTGCTCCTCTTCACCCTGGCGAGTGAAGTAGTCGGTGAGGAAGGCCGAGCGGCGCATGCGCAGCGCGAGGGGTGCCAGCGTGCGGATATCTGCGGCCGTCACCGCGTCGCGATTATCGGCTGCGGCCAGCGCGCGCGCGGCTTCGAACAGGGCTGCCGATGCGCGGTGCGAGACAATATTGAGGCGCTCGGCCATCTGCAGCGCCAATTCGGCGGTTTCGGCGGCCAGCTTCACGGCGGGCAGCTTCTCACGTGCCGCCAGGATTTCGCCGTGCATGATTTCGGTCTCCTCGCGGTAGTGTTCGATCACCCCGCGCGGGTTGGATTGGTACGCGCGCACACGCTGGTAGGCCTCCCAGCGATCGGCGATGCTCGTCACGCCGTGCACGACCACGCGCAACCCAAAGCGGTCGAAGATCTGCGGGCGCAGGATGCCCTCCTCGGGATTCATCGAACCGACCAGGACGAAACGCGAGCGGTAGAACGCGGCCAGCGCGCCACGGCGCACGGTGTACATGCCCTGCGCGGCGGCATCCAGGATGGCGTCGGTGATGTCGTCGGCGAGCAGGTTGATCTCGTCGACGTAAAGGAAGTTGCGGTCGGCTTGAGCCAGAATGCCCGGGTGCAGGCGATGGCGCTGATGCAACGCCGCGCGCTCGTCCAGCCCGCCGATCACATCCGGCAGTTGCGCGTTGAGCGGCAGCTCCATCAGCTTCATGCGATCGCTGAAGGTCAGCGGCTCGCCCAGCCCGTACTTACGTGCGCAATCCGGGCAAACGGCATCCATTCCGCCGGTCTCGATGTCTTCAGGCAGGCACCCGTAGGGGCACAGGCTGCGCGGCACGGAAGGAAGGAGCGGCGCCAGGCTGCGCACGGCGGTGGTCTTGCCCGTTCCGCGCGGACCGAGCAGTAGCACGCCGCCCACCGCCGGGTTGATGATGGCCAGCAGCAGCGCCAATTTCATTTCGCCTTCGCCGACGAAGGCCAGGAAGGGGAAGGGCAGGCTCTCGGCCAGCCCGCGGTCGCCCGGCTCGACGGCCGCCAGGAAGCGCCGTGAGGAGGCAACTTCCAAGAGGTGAGTGATCCCGCGGATGGCCTCGGCCATACCGGTTACTCCGTCGCGCCTGCAGCCGGACGTTGGGCGCGGCGCTGATCCTGGCGCGCCTCGGCTTCCGCAAACTCGCGCTGCTCTTCCGGGGTTTCGAGGAGCAGCATCGGGACAGGCACAGGTCGGCCGGCCGAATCGAGCGCCACATAGACTAGATGGGCCGTGTTGGTGTGGACCCGACTGCCGGTGAGCGGGTTCTCCGCTTCCACCTCCACCCGCACCTCCATCGAGGTGCGCCCGACGTACGTCAAGCGCGAGGTGAGGGTCACCAGGTCGCCAATTTGAATCGGATGGCGGAAGCTCATATTGTCCATGGCCACCGTCACCACCGGGTGCTGGGCGTGGCGCATGCAGGTGAGCGCACCTGCCTCGTCCACCAGCTTCATCACAATGCCGCCGTGCACGTTGCCGTGCAGGTTGGCATGCTCCAGGCGCATCAGCTGGCTGAGGGTCACGATCGAATCGCGGATGTGCTTGGCTTCGGGAGTCGGGTCGGCCACAGGCACTAGTCCATGTCCGACTGGAGTTCTGAGCGGTCGCCCGAGTGGAGCAGTTCGGGCATGTCCTCGAGCACGTCGATCACATCATGCGAATACTCGGCCATGAGCGGCGGCAGAGGGGTGGTGGCCGGCACGCGAACACGGGGCTCCTCGGGTTTGGATGGGGGCGGGGGAATGATTCGCGGTTGGACCGTGGCCCGCCGCAGGATGCGCCGGTCGTGCGACACCCATCCGACGTAGCCGCCTTCCAAATTGAAGACGTCGCGTTCGTCGCTGACCCAACCCACCCAGTCCCCATCGCGGCTGTAGAGGTAGGGAAAGACGAGCAGGGCGGCGAACTCGCCGCGAGTGGTGTACAGATGCAACGGGGGCACCCGTCGGGTCATGTTGTTCCCCCTAGCGGACGTCATTGTAAGTCCACAGGCGGTTCGCGACGAAATTCCAGATGAGCACTACGCCCACGGCGCAGGCCAGCGCCAGGTTATTGCCGAGTTGCTGCGCCGTGAGAGGCCCCCAGCTCACGGGAAGCCGCTCGGCCAGCCGAGTCCATGGCGCCCGAAGGAATGCAAAGAGCGGTGTGCGGACAAATAGCCCAACCAGATTGACCACCGCGAACTGCAGCCACTGCCGCGCCACCGGCTTGCTTCGGGAATCAGGATAAGTCCAATGGCGGTTGAGGATGAAATTACTGGTGACCGCGGCCGTGAACGAAATCACCGAAGCCACCACCGCATTGATATTCAGCCACTCCGCCAACAGGTTGAAGGTGCCGAAATCCACGACCGCGCCGATTGCGCCGACGACCAGGAAGCGTGTAAAGCGGACGCGCTCGCGGCGCCAGTCCATGCTCAACGAAGCCCCATCCGGCCGGCGAAGGAGGCCAGCGTGGCTTGCAGCCCCCGGTCAAGATCCACCTGCGGCTGCCACCCCAAGATTTCGCGCGCACGCGAGATGTCGGGTTGGCGGCGCTGCGGGTCATCGGCGCCGCGCCGGTCCGCCAGGAAGGTGATGGAACTGCGCCCGCCGCTGAGAAGAGCGATGCGCTCGGCGAAGTCGCGGATGCTGATCTCCGACGGATTGCCCAGATTGACCGGCAGGTGTTCATCGGAGAGCAACAATCGCAGGATGCCATCCGCCAAATCGTCGACATAGCAGAAGGAGCGCGTCTGCAACCCGTCGCCGTAGACCGTGAGCGGCTCGCCGCGCAAAGCCTGACCCACCAGGTTGGGCACGACCCGTCCGTCGTCGAGGCGCATGCGTGGGCCGTAGGTGTTGAAGATGCGCGCAATGCGCGTGTCAACGCCGTGGTGGCCGTGGTAGGCCATGGTGATGGCCTCGGCGAAGCGCTTGGCCTCGTCGTACATCGAGCGCGGCCCCACCGGGTTGACGTGCCCAAAGTAGGTTTCGCGCTGCGGATGCTCCAAGGGATCGCCATAAATCTCGGAGGTGGAGGCCAAGAGGAAGCGCGCCTGCTGCGCGCGAGCCACGCCCAGCGCATTGTGCGTCCCCAGCGCGCCAGCCTTAAGCGTTTGAATCGGCAGGTTGGGATAGCCAAACGGGCTGTGCGGATTCGGGCTGGCCGGTGAGGCGAAATGCATCACTGCCTCCACCCGGCCGGGAATGTAGATGTAATTCGAGACGTCGTGACGGATGAATAGGAAGCGGTCGTGTCCGGCCAGGTGAGCGATATTCTCAGGCGAGCCGGTGACGAAGTTGTCGAGGCCGACAACGCTGTGGCCCTCGGCCAGAAGCCGGTCGCACAAGTGCGACCCGATGAAACCCGCAGCTCCGGTGAGCAGTACTCGCATGCATTCTCCGAACGAGGGAAGTAGGAGAGCGTGGGTTCGCTCCGGCTCCGCAATGATACTTCATTATCTCCAATCGACGGCGGTGACCCGGCCGCTGGCCGTGAGCGGTTGGGCCAGACCGGTCGACACCTCCACCACCCACGCGTCCCCGCGATAGACGAAGGCCAGGTGCGTTCCCTGCGGCGACCACACCACCTGCTGGGCCTCCAGGCCTCCCTCGCCCTCGCTCGGGAAGACGGCCCGGGCATTGCTCCCATCCAGATCCATCACCATCAGCCGGTAACTGCTGCTTTCGCTTTCGAGAGGCTGCAGGGCCTGCAGGAAGGCCACCTGGGCCTCTCCGCCGCTGGTTGCCTCTCCGAGCGGCGAAACGACGGGGCTCGCGAACATCCCCACCCGCGGGCGGAGTGTGAGCGAGGCGCCGCCCGCGATCGGGATGGCGACCAGATCGAAGGCCGGCGAGGATTCCGGGATCTCAAGACCCAGCGGCGCGCCGTGGGCGACGGAGTATATGAAGCGCCCGTCGGGAGACCAGCTCAGCCCGGGCATCCACACCCAATCGGTGGGGCTGACGTAAGGCGTGACGGGGAACGAGGCGAGCGTGCGACCGGTGCGGCCGTTGATCACCCCGATGCTATCCGGACGGCGGTAGGCCAAGGTCTCGCCCTGGGGAGACCACACGAAAGATGTGCCCCACCAACCATAGCGGCCCCCAACTTGCGGCGGCAACACCTGCTGCGGAGAGGCGGGTTGGCCGGCAACGCCAATCGAGACGACGCGCAGGTCGTTGTTCGCCTTCCACCCGGGAGCGGCCTGGCTTGGCTCGACGGTCGAAAGCGCAATGGCCAATGGCAGCTCGGGTGACCACGCAACCGGATGAACCACGTTTGCTACGCCAAGGGCGAGCGGTGCCCCGGGGGCCTGGGTTGAATAGAGCCACAGCGCGTTCAGGCCGCTCTCGGCCGTGCGCGAGGCCGCGAGCCATGTGCCGTCCGGCGCAAGAGAAAAGACGCGCCCATCCAGATCGCCAGTGATGGCGACCGCGGTTCGTTCGCGCGAGCTCCCGCTCATTACCCAGGCGGAGCCCGTTTCGAGGTAAGCCAGCCTGCCAGCTAGGCTGATCGTCGCGGTTTGGGTCTGCGCGCCCAACAGGACGATCTCGGGCACGGGTGCCTCGACTACAACTTGCCGCACGGGTGATCTTGAGACTTCCTGCCCGTCTTCAAGTCGCACGCGGTAGGTCACTTCCTCAAGACCATTGCGCCCAGCCTGCAGCAGGCGTTGAGTTCCCGCCGGGAGCATCTCGCTGCGAACCGTCTGCTGAGTGTAAGGCAAAGTGGCGCGCTCGATCTCGAATTCCTCGATGACTCGCACAATCACTATTTCACTTGCCGCCGAAGCCAGCGCATAGAGCGGCGGCGATACACGGTCGAGGGCCCCGAGCTGCAGGCCGGCCTGGGCCAGGGCCTGCGCGACGGAGGTTCCGCCTTCGACCCGCACCGAGTGCTGCGAGCCATCCGCATGAATACTCACCTCAAGCGGAACGAGGGTCACTTGCGGTCCGGCACATGCGGCCAGGGCGGCGATCAGCAGGCACGCGATGGTCCGGCGCGTGGGGCTTGCGAACGAGCGGCGAGTGAGCGCGCGTGTGGCGAGATGCCGGCGGAGTTGGCAGCGCACGGATGATTGCGGAGAGTGCCTTGGTATAATTGCCATTTGAGTTGTCGGACGCCGGCCGGGCCGCGCGCGCAAGGCGCCTAGCGCAGCTCGCCTCGGATGGCGATCTGCCCCTGGGCCACCAGCACTTCTTGCACCTGGAACCCGGTCGCCAGGCTTGCGACCTCACCGGTCAACACCTCCGACAGCGCCTGCGAAAGGGCGGACATCGATTGGGCCGGCAGTTGCAGCGGTCCCACCTGGAGCGTGTCGATTTCTAGTGTCAGCCGCGCCGCATCCGAAATGAGCGGCCGCAATACGACCAGCGCTGAAGCCGAGAGATCGGCCGCCTCCAACGTGCCATACAAGGATATGGCGCCCTGGTCGAGGATGACGTGCACCGACTTAAGTCGACTCTGGGGTTGCGCCGAGAGGCGCAGGTTGAGGAATTCCGTCAGTTGCTCTTGGGTGAAGATGACAATAACCTGCCCGCCGGCAGATTGCGCGATGGCATCGCGCCAGGCCTGGTCGACGAACGGAACCTCGCTGGCACCGGGCGTCGGGGTAGGGGGCGGCTGGGGACCCCCCAGGTAAAGCGTACAGGCCGCCAGACCAATGACCGGCAGGCTTAGCAGGATCCGCTTGAGAGATAGACACAGGGGGCGTATCATCAACCGCAGCCGTTACATGAATCGTGCCCTAGGGCGAGCCGGATTATAGCATGTCGACGAATCCTGAATCGAACGGGAGCCTTCCCCTCAGCGCGCAGTTGGAGAGCCTGCTCTTCGTGACCGCGGAGCCGGCGCTCCTGGCCACACTGGCGGAGGCGCTCGCGGCGACGCGCGCCGAGGTTGAGTCCGCGCTGCGCTCGCTGGCTGAGGAATACGCTCAGCGCGGGCTGCAGATCCTGCGATTCGGCGATCGCATCCATCTCACGACCTCCCCCCGCGCGGCGGCCGTGGTCGAGAAGTTTCTTGGCCTGGGGCACACCACCAGCCTGAGTAAGGCCGCGCTCGAGACTCTGGCCATCCTGGCCTACCGCCAGCCGTTGACCCGGCCTCAGGTCGACGCAATCCGCGGCGTCAATTGTGACAGCGTCTTACAGAGCCTGCTGGCCAAGGGGTTGGTTGAGGAGATCGGACGCACCGAGGGACCGGGGCGGCCCATCTTGTATGGTCTGACGACCACAGCACTGCAGCACTTTGGGCTTTCGTCGGTTGAGGACTTGCCTCCGCTGGAGATCGAAGAGGCGGCGCCGATGCCGGCCGAACCTGCGGCGCCCGAGACCGTCCTGAAGGGCTGACGCAGTGACCTCCGAACGTCTGCAGAAGCTTATGGCCGCCGCCGGGTTGGGATCGCGCCGCGCATGCGAAGAGTTGATCCGCGCCGGGCGCGTCTCCGTCAATGGCAAGTCGATCTCACTTGGCGAGAAGGCCGATCCGAGGCACGACGACATCCGCGTCGATGGAAGGCCGCTGGCCGCCGCGGAACAAACGGTGAACTTGGCCCTGCACAAGCCGCGCGGGGTTGTTTCTTCGCTCGAGCCGCAAGGCGATCGCCAAACGGTGCGCGATCTTGTGCCCGGCGCGGCAAGGCTCTTCCCGGTTGGGCGACTGGACCTCGAAAGCGAGGGCCTGATCTTGATGACCAACGACGGGGAATTGGCGTTGCGGCTGACACATCCCCGTTACGGCTGCGAGAAGGAGTACCGCGTGCTGCTCTCGCGCCGGCCGGATGAGCAGCAACTCGAGATCTGGCGGCGCGGCGTGGTGTTGGAGGGCGGCCTGCGTACCGCTCCGGCGCTGGTGCGAGTCGAGAGCCCGGCCGGACGCGGCGCGTGGGTGCGGGTGGTCATGGGCGAAGGGCGCAAACGCGAGATACGTGAGATTGCCATGCGTCTGGGCCTGAGTGTCGTCCGCCTGCAGCGCATCCGCATCGGCAGCTTGCTGCTCGGCAGCCTCCGTCCGGGCCAATCGCGTGAACTCACGGCGGCGGAAGCGCGTCAACTTCTGGCCAGTACCCACGCGACGCAATCGCCCAAGCCATCCCGCCGGCCTCCGGTGCGCGCAGCCCGTCCCCGTGTCCGCCAACGACAGCGAGAATGAGGCAGGATATGCAGCCATCCTCGGCGAAGTCCTCGTGGCTCGAACGTCCCGTCGCACCCTGGTTGCCGATCGCCTGGGAGCATCTGCTGTGGCTTTTGCTCCTGGTGGGCGTGGCCGCCACCCGCTTCTACGATATCGACACGCGGGCCATGTCGCACGATGAAACGCTGCACGCCTACTATTCCTGGCTGCTCTCGCGCGGGCAGGGCTATATTCACAATCCGATGATGCACGGCACGCTGCAGATGCATTTGGTCGCGCTGTCCTATTTCGTCTTTGGGGCGAGCGATGTTGCGGCGAGACTGCCGGCCGCACTCTTTGGCATCGCGGCCGTGGCGTTGATGTTGCCCTTCCGCCGCTGGCTCGGCAAGCTGGGCGCATTGATGGCCGGTGTGATGATGGGCCTCTCGCCGTTCATGCTTTACTATTCACGCTACGTGCGCAATGAGGCCTTCGTGGTCGTCTGGGGGCTGCTCATGTTCTTGGCCATCGCGCGCTACTTCGAGACCCGCCAGGCACGCTGGCTGTACCTGCTGACGGCGGCGACGGCCCTGCACTACACCACCAAAGAAACCTCCTACATCTATGTCGCGATCGCCATGGTCTTCCTGGGGTTGCAGCTCCTGATTTCCCTATTGCGTGTCGAGTGGGCGCGCGAGGGCGACCAGCGGCGATTCACCTTCCTTGTCTCGCTGGGGGCGGCCTTGCTCTTGGCCGCGCTCTGGCTGCTTGCGTTCAATCAGACGCGTCTGGGCGGATTGACCGGGGGGACCGCCGTCCCGGCGGACCCGAACCTGCCGCGTACTCCAGGCCAGACGCTGTCGTTCGCGCCGATGTTGCTGTGGGGCGGCGGAGTGGGGGTGCTGGGCGGTGTGGCATTCCTGGTGGGTTTGTGGTTGGCCGCGCGCTCCTTTGGTCCATCGTTCCGCCCACGCTTCCCGGCCTTCGACCTGCTGATCGTCTTGGGCACCTTTGTCCTGCCGCAATTGGCCTCCTTCCCGGTGCGGGCCATGGGATGGGATGCGCTCGACTATTCGTTGCAGGGGCTTTCACACACCGCGGTTTTCGCCGTGCCGCTCCTGTTGCTGTCGGTGGTCATCGGGCTGGCGTGGGATCGGCGCTTGTGGCTGGTCAACGCGGCCATCTTCTTCGCCATCATGGGGGTGTTCTTCACCACCTTCTTCACCAACGGCAACGGATTGTTTTCCGGGCTCTTTGGGTCGCTGGGCTACTGGCTCGAGCAGCAAGGCGTGCAGCGCGGCGGGCAGCCCTGGTATTACTACCTGCTGATCCAACTGCCGCTGTACGAGTTCTTGCCCGCCCTGGCCGCCGTTGCGGCTGGGGTTATTGGTTTGACCGGACTGCGCGCGCGCAAGACTCAGACAGCCGAAGCGCTGTCTCGCTCCGAGGCTGTGCAGCCGTCCGCCGCGGGAGAGCCAACGCGGCCACCCGCCGTGCCGGTCTTCGGCATGGTCGGCTTCTTGGGGTTCTGGTCGGTGGTGTCGCTTGCCGCTTATAGTGCGGCCGGCGAGAAGATGCCTTGGCTGACTGTGCACGTCACCCTACCGCTGATACTGCTGGGTGGTTGGGCCATCGCCCACATCGTGGAGCACATCGACTGGCCGCTGGTTGTTCGGTCGCCGCGCTGGGTTGCCTGGTTGCTTCTGCCGATTGTGGTGGTCTCGCTCGTCGTCGCCTTTGCGATTGGTCTTGGCCCGCACCCGCCCTTCGGCGGAATGCTGCTGGAGGAATTGCAGTCCACCACCTCTTTCCTCGAGTCCCTGGGCTTCGCGGCTCTCTCCTTGTGGGCGCTGTGGCGTCTGTGGCGCGGTCTGCCCTTCGGCCAATGGTTCCGGGTGCTTGTGCTCGAATTCTTCATGCTGCTGGGGGTGCTCACCTTGCGCGCCGGGTGGACGGCCAGCTACATCAACTATGGAAACGGCCGGGAATTCATCGACTACGCCCATTCGGCGCAAGGCGTGAAGACCGTCATGGCTCAGATCGAAGATATCTCGCGCCGCACGGCCGACGGCCTGGGGGTCCAAGTTGGCTACGACAATCTGGTCTCGTGGTCGTTCACCTGGTACTTCCGTGATTATCACAACCAGCGCTTCTTTGGCGACCAGCCTTCGCGTGACCTGGTCGAGGTGCCAGTCATCGTCGTCGGCCAGGGCAACTTCAGCAAGATCGACCCCTTGTTAGCGCGCACGCACACCTACTTCGAATACGTCCGCATGTCATGGCCGATGCAAGAGTACTTCGGCCTCAACTGGGAGCGCATCCGCAATGCCCTGTCGGACCCGCGTTACCGCAAAGCGTTGTGGGATATCTGGTTCGATCGTGATTACACGGAATACGGCAGTCTGACCGGCGCCTCGTATGATCTGGCGCAGTGGCCTGTGTCGGAGCGCATGCGTCTCTACGTTCGGCGTGACATCGCCGCCACGGTCTGGCAATACGGGGTCAAGCCGGCCGCCGAAGTTGTCGTCGACCCGTACGCCCAATCGCGCAAGGAGCTGGCCGCCTCGGTAGTGTTCGGCTCGCAGGGATCGTCCGCGGGCGAACTGCAGCGGCCGCGCGGCATCGCCATCGCACGGGATGGGACGATCTATGTTGCCGATACGGCCAATCACCGTATCCAGCACTTCGATGCCAGCGGCACGTGGCTCGGCGGGTGGGGAACCTTCGGCGACGTGGCGGCCGGCTCGGCGCCCGGAGGGACCTTCAACGAACCGTGGGGCATTGCACTGGCGCCCGACGGGAACGTGCTCGTTGCCGACACCTGGAATCACCGCATTCAGGTGTTCCAGCCCGATGGGACCTTCGTGCGTATGTGGGGCACCCTGGGCCAGGGCGCCTCGCCGCAGGAACTCTACGGGCCGCGGGCCATCACGGTCGATGAGCGTGGGCGTGTGTTCGTCGTGGATACGGGCAACAAACGGGTGATGGTCTACGACGAAGAGGGCGGCTATCTGACCCAGGTGGGCTCAGCCGGTTTCGAGGCCGGCCAGTTCGATGAACCGGTGGGGATCAGCATGACCCCGGCCGGGGATCTGGTCGTCGCCGACACATGGAATCGCCGCGTGCAGGTGTTCCGCGAAACCGAGCAGGGGACGTTTGTCTTCGACCGGCAGTGGGAGATCGCGGGCTGGGCCGGGCAATCGCTCGACAACAAACCTTACATTGCGGCCGGCGCCGATGGTCGGGTGTGGGTCACCGACCCCGAGGGATTCCGCGTGCTGTGCTTCGACAAGAATGGCGGGTTCCTGTTTACCTGGGGCGACTTTGGCCGCGATGCCGCTCGCTTTGAACTGCCGGTGGGCGTGGCTGTGGATGACGAAGGCAATGTGTGGATTGTGGACACGGATACCTCGCGCGTATTGAAGTTCACCCCGCCGGTGGAGGGGTCCTAGCCGCGCAGATTGGGCTGCGAACTGACACGAAATCGGGCCACGGTCCCGGCATTGCCGGCGCCGCAGCACTCTGCAGCAAAACAACAGGGCCGCTCAGTCGAGCGGCCCTGTACTCTGAGCGGGGAGGGCCGGGGTCACTTTTCGGGCGCACCAGCTTCAATCCAGGCTTTGAGCATGCTCAGCGCATCTGGTGTGAGTTGGCCCGGATGTGCGCCGGCGCTCTGAACGACCACCAGGCGCGACGTGGCGGGGGCGCCAGGGACAACCCCAGGGCCGCCGGCTCCGCCGGCCAGCGCCGACTGATAGGAGGCGAGCGAGAGACCACTGGTGGGGGTAACAGGGCCGTGACACATCACGCATTGTTTGGCGAGCATCGGGCCAATTGTGTCTTGCCAGGTTACCGCACCGGGGGCGGCGCCCGTGGGTTCCGAAGTTGCTGCGGAGTGAGGGACGGCCGTGGGCACGGCGGTCGGGGTCTGCGGAGCGTAGATTGGCACATCCACCGCAGGCGGCACGGTCTCAATCGCGGTCTTCTCGTACGAGACAAAATAGACCAGGCCGACCAGCATGCCGGCGGCCAAAATCCCCGCGGTGGGGAAGTAAACCAGACGGCGGCGACGCAGTGTCTTTCGATCGTGCGCAATCTGCGCGGTGCCGGCTTTGAGGTCGGCCAACTCCAGCGGATGCTCGTGGATCATTTCTTCTTCGGTCATCGTGCCGGTCCACATGCTCTTGTTGAAGCGCTTGAGGTGGACCCCATACATATGCCAGAGAATGATGGCCAAGACGGCCAGCACTGCCTCGGCGCCGTGGGCCGCCTTGGCTGCGGGGATGACCTGCCCGGGAAGGAGGTTGGTGGTGGCGATCGGGTTCCACATCATGAAACCCGTCAGCGCCATGATGGCCGTGCCCCAAATGAGTGCCCAGTACTCCGCCTTCTCCTCGAAGGTGTATCGGTCCCCCTGAGGACGCTGCTTGCGAAGCCCGACGTTGTAGAGCAGCGTCTGCAGGGCGTCACCGATGTCTTTGATTGTGGGCAGCATCGTCATGCGCGAACGGCGCACGATCACCTTGTAACCCGTGCCCAACAGGTGGTAGATCGCCTGGAACATCATCAGTGCGGCCGCAACGTGGTGAATCGTGCGGGCGCTTTCGATCCCGCCCAGGCCGCGCAGAATGGCCTGGCTCACACCCGCATTGGCGTACTTCTGCGCCAAGCCGGTGACGGCCAGCGTGGTAAACGAGAGAATGAGCAGCACGTGCTCGACCCGCTGCGTCCAGTGGAAGCGTTGGTAGCGCGCGTGAGGGTTCATTGGGGCTTGGCTCCCTTCCGGCGCTCGATCAGGCGGCGGACGATGTCGGTGAGGACGAACACACCCATCCCGCCCAGCACCGCGGGGATGAAGATCTTGTAGAACAAGTCCACGTAGTACACGAGCGAATTGCGCTGTGGGTCGGGGATGTAGTGGCTGAGCCAGGAGTCCGGGAAATTGGCGGTGGCGCCGGGGTGGCACTTCTGGCACGTGTGCAGCAGGTTCTCCTTGACCTGGAGCCCCTTTTGCGGGTCATCGACGCGCTGGATATCATGCACGCCATGGCAGTCGAAGCACACCGGCTTGTTGGTCTGCGCATCCGGCGACAGCTTTTCGAACAAGGTCACGGTCGTCCCATGGAAATCGGCGACATAAGTGCTCATGACGGCGGTTGAGAGCCCGTATTTGTCCATGCGCTGCGGATCGGCATGGCACGCGGCGCACAGCGCCGGCGACTTGAGGCGGAAGGCGTCCGTGGTCGGGTCTTCGATGGAATGGACCCCGTGGCAATCGATGCAGGTCGGGACGTCCGGGTTACCGCCGGGCATGCCCTGCGCCGGGTCGCCGATGAGCGCTGCGCCGTGGACGCTGGTGCGATACTGCTCGTAGATGGCACTGTGACAGCGGGCGCAGGTTTGGGGAATTGCCAGCCGCGCTTCTGCCACAAGCAGGCCGGTGCCTTTCTCGCGAAGGCGGCCCTGGGTGTGCGGGTTGTGGCAGTCGGTGCACACCGCCGCATTGAGGTTGCCGCCGGCCAGGGCTTTGCCGTGCACACTGTCGAGCTCCTGGTCGTACTTGTCGCTGTGGCAGGTCCTACACGCGCTGTACAACTGCAACGTCACGTCCCGGCGATCGGCAGCTGAGAGATGGGGGTGCGGGAATGTGGAGATGTTGTTGTGGCAATCGACGCAGGCAACCCCGCTTTGTGCATGCACCGAGGCGCCGAAGAGCGCCGGATCGACGCTCAATGGGAGGTCCTCATTGCTGATGAGAGTCGTGCTCATGCCCGGGTTGCCGTGGCAGGCGAGGCACACCTCGTTGTTGGGCTCGGGAGCTTGAGCCAGCACTGTGTGGGGCGCCAACAGTAATACCAGCGCCACACCCACCAGCCCTGCCAGCGCGCAACGGCGTGAGGTCATCAGCCTCCTCCTCGAGCCATGGTTGGGGACGTGCATTGGATGGAATCCCGGACGGCGGTGGGCAACCGCTGCGCGGAGCTTCTCAAGGGGGACGGAAACGTTGCAGAACGAGACATGCTCCCTCTCCATTGCAGCCTAAACCCAGACTGAATAGCCTCTTCGCAAGCCTGGGCGAAGGGCTATTCTGGGGGACTCTCCGCGCGTGGCGCTTGTAGCCCTGGCGCATGGGTCAGACAACCCATGAGGGATAAGCCGGAAACCATGTTAACCCCTGTCGCAATTCCGAATTAGTGCGGTTGGTAATACCCGAATAGTGACAATTGTAACACAGGGAATGCGATTGATATTGGCAGAATTGCGGTGAGTGCTGATGCGTGCCGGCTCGACAAAGCCTACCCGTCCTGCGGTCGATTCCTGCCGGGAAACCTATAATGGTCACCAACCCACATGACCGATGATTCCTTAAACCCGCGCCCAGGTCGAACAGTGACGGTTGATTCGCCGGACCGGGAATCCCTGACGCTTCGGCCTGGCCCGGCCTGGGGGCTGAGGCTACGCATTGCCTTGGGCGTTGCGTTGCCTGTGCTCATTGCGCTGGCAACGCTCTCCCTCGTCCACTATTGGCGCGCACGCCGGTTGATCGAGGATCAGGCCCGAGCGTCTGCCGTCCAGACTGGTGTCGTGATCACTCACAGCCTTCGCAATGCCATGCTGCGCAACGACAGCACGTATCTGCGGGAGGCGCTCTTGGATGTCGGGCAGAGCGGCACGATCGAACGGGTCCAGATTCTCGACGCCTCCGGACAGGTGAAGGTTGACAGCGCCGAAAGAGACGTCGGCCTGGCCCACACCCAGCAGGATGCGGGCTGCATTGTGTGCCACCAAGACCCCCCAGCCACCCGGGCACGCACGGCCTTGCTCGCGAGCGCTAATGGAATCTTGCGCATTGCCTCTCCCATCGCCAACGAACCGGAATGCAGTGCGTGCCACGCAGGGGAGGGGCCTCACCTTGGGATACTTCTGGCCGATGTGCCACTGTTGGACTTGCAGCGCCCGCTCATCACGCAACTGCAGATCGATTTACTCATCTCGGCCGGCCTCGCGCTGCTGGTGACTCTGGGAGTGTACTGGCTGATCCACCGCGTGGTCGTGCGGCGGGTGGAGGCCTTTCGCGGTCCGCTGACGGCGTTCGCCGCCGGCGACTTTTCTTCGAGGCTGCCTGCCTCGGCCCGGATCACCGATGAACTTGGGGAGTTGTCGGCCAGCTTCAACCGCATGGCCCAGCGGCTTGAGCGCCACGCCCTGGAGCAAGAGGATATGCTCCGGCTGCGCAACCGCGCCATCGCCGACGAGCGCGAGCGGATTGCACGCGAACTGCATGATGGTTTCGCCCAATTACTGGGCTACGTCAACACCAAAGCGATGGCCGTGCGCCTGATGCTCAAGCGGCGCCGTGTGCACGAGGCCGAACGCCATCTCGAGCAGCTCGAACAGGCAGCGCGCGACCTGTACACCAGCGTGCGCGAAGCGATCCTTGGTTTGCGCGTCGGGGGCGCGACGGACGAGGGCCTGGCCGCCATGCTCGCCCGCTACACCGAGCAGTTCGAATTGCTGAGCGGGTTGCCGACCTATTTCAGCGCCAGAGCAGAGGCGGAGAAAGTCCGCCTGGGCACCGAATCCGAATTGCAGCTACTGCGGATTGTGCAGGAGGCGCTCTCCAACGTGCGCAAGCACGCCACCGCCCGCCGCGCTGGTGTTGAGCTGGCGGTCCATCAAGGGCAGCTTGAGATCAGCGTGACCGACGACGGACAAGGCTTCGACCCATCGCAAAAAGGGCGGAGCGAGGCCCTGCGCTTCGGCATCAGCACCATGCGCGAGCGAGCCGCATCCATCGGCGCGGAGCTGTCGATCGAATCGCTCCCCGGCACCGGCACGCGCCTCTCGGTCAGGATCCCGCTGCAGGAGGCATAGGACGATGCGCGTCATCGTGGCGGACGATCATTCTCTATTTCGCGACGGAGTGGTCAGCTTGCTCGAGGCGGCCGGTTTCGAGGTCGTCGGACAGGCAGGCGATGGGCGCCAGGCAATCGATTTGGTGCTGAAGCTCAAGCCCGACCTTCTCTTGCTCGACATCAGCATGCCGCACATGGGCGGTCTGGAGGCACTGCGTCAAATTCGCGGACAGGCGCCGGCAGTTCAGGTGGTCATGCTGACGGTTTCAGATGATGAGGCGGACTTGCTGGAAGCCATGCGCAGCGGGGCCCGCGGCTATCTGCTCAAGAACCTCAAGGCCGAGGAGTTTCTCGACCTGTTGGGGGGCCTGGCCCGCGGCGAGACGGCGCTCACACGGCAGGCCGCCTCGCGCGTAATCCACGGCCTAACCCAGGCCGGTCAATCGCCGGGACGCGGTACCCAACTGACAGAACGCGAACTCGAATTACTTCCGCTACTCGTTGAAGGACTGGCCAACCGCGCCATAGCCCAGCGGCTGTCGGTTAGCGAGAACACGGTCAAGTACCATGTCAAGGCCATCCTGCAGAAGCTCGAGGCCAAGAACCGAACGGAGGCCGCCATGTTTGCCATCCGGGCCGGCCTTGTCAAACCCCCGCGCTGATCCACGCTCGAAGCTTTGCCCGACCAACCTCGTCGAGGAGTCCGGCTACCCGAAAGGGTAGTCCGGTGCGACAAAGAACTACCCGTTGGTGCGTGCACTACTGGCCGCTTGGGCGTTGTTGATCCCTCTCACGCTGCGCTAATATTCACAATGTTGACTTGCCATGCACATGGAGCATGTGGGTTTCTCGCATGTCGTCATTCTTTCATCGGGATCGCTCTTCTCAGAGGGCGTCGCCAGCCGAATGCGCGAGCATATCGGGCGAGTGCAGGTGACGCTCCTTGATCCGCGTCTGCACGACTTGTCGACTCGCCTCAGCAGCATTCGTCCGATCGCTGTCATATTGGATGCGGCGGACCCGTGGGTCGTTGAGAAGTGCCCGTTGAACCGGTTGTTGGGAGTCATCCCCGGCGCGCGAATTGTCGAACTGGACTCGCAAGCCCAACAGGTGCGCGTCGTCACGAGTGAGCACTACCCGGCCAAGGATGTCAACGACCTAGTGGATGTGATCGACGGCCATCTGCCCGCCTGACGGGCAACGGCCTGGCAGCTCGGCTTAAGGAGGTGCAGCCGCAGCGAGCGTGGACTCTTACGAAACATTGGCTTGAGCATTGGCTCTGTCTTTGACAGACGAAATACGCGGTAAGGAGGAGTATGCATATGAATCGCAAGTTCCTGTTTGTTGGCCTGTTGATGGCGGCGGTCGTGCTCGCCGCTTGCGGCAAGGCCACACCCGCACCCACGGCGCAACCGACCGAGGCACCCGCGCCCACGGCCATCGTGCCGCAGCAAGAAGCGGCCGCGGGCTCGGGCCACGCGGACGTCGCCGCCGAGGCCTTCCGCCACTGGGATGCTGCCGACCCGGCAGAAGTGCCGACCTCCTGCGCCAAATGCCATAGCGCCGCGGGCTATATGGACTACCTCGGCGCGGACGGCAGCCAGGCGGGGAAGGTGGACGCGGCAGTGGCGGCGACTGCGGCGCAGGGCATCACCTGCGTGGCGTGCCACAACTCGGCCGCAGTCACCCACACCAGTGTGGTCTTCCCCGGCAAGGATGCCGAGGGCAACCCGATCGTGATCGATGGCCTGGGCGCCTCCGCGCGTTGCATGGAATGCCATCAGGGTCGTGAGGCCAAGGCCAGCGTCGACAAGCAGATCGCCGGTTTCAAGGTGACCGACCTCGACGCGGTGGTGGCCCCGATCAAGGATGCCAGTGGCAATGATGTCAGCTTCGGCTTCCGCAACATCCACTACTTTGCGGCGGCGGCCACGCTCCTCGGCACCGATGCCAAGGGCGGATACGAATACGATGGAAAGATTTACGACGCGCGCTTCCGCCACGTCGAAGGCTACGACAGCTGCGTCGGTTGCCACGATGCGCATTCCCTGCAGGTCAAAGTGGCCGAGTGCGCGAATTGCCATGAAGGCGTGACCAGCGTGGACGACCTCAAAAAAGTGCGCATGGTCGGCTCCGCCTTCGATTACGACGGCGACGGCAACAAGACCGAAGGCATCTTCGACGAAATTAGCGGGCTGCAAGACCTGCTCTACGCCCAGATTCAATCCTATGCAAAGGCCAAGCCCGGCACGGCGATCGTCTACTCGCCGTCGGCCTATCCCTACTGGTTTGCCGACACCAACGGTGACGGCCAGGCTCAGGATGATGAGGCGGTCGCAGCCAATGGGTACAAGGCCTGGACCGCTCGCCTGCTCAAGGCAGCCTACAACTACCAGCTCTCGGTGAAGGACCCCGGCAAGTTCGCCCATGGCGGGAAGTACACGATCGAGCTGCTCTTCGACTCGATTGCGGACCTCGGCGGCGATGTCAGCAAGTTGACCCGCGATGACGCCGGGCACTTCGCCGGGGACACCATGCCCTTCCGCGACTGGGATATGACGGGCGTGGTTCCCTTCGGATGTGTGAAATGCCATACGGCTGGCGGTCTGCCGGAATTCATCAAGAATGGCGGAACCGTTACCTTCGACTCACGCGGTACCGTCTACACCGCGGGCGTGGGGGCCATGGCGCCGAGCAACGGCTTCATGTGCTCGACCTGCCACGACGAGTCGAACTGGCCCAATCGCTACCCGGTCACCACGGTGCCCTTCCCCTCCGGCGTTTCCATCACCTTCAGCAAGCCGGATGCCGATGGCAAGCTTCAGCCGGTGGATGTGAACCTGTGCCTGGAGTGCCATCAGGGCCGCGAGTCCACGGCCACTGTCAATGCGGCGCTCAAGGGCAAGGACCTCGACACCGTCGACAGCAAGATCGGCTTCAAGAACGTGCATTACTTTGCTGCCGGCGCCACGCTATTCGGCGGCACGGCCAAGGGCGCCTACCTGTATGACGGCAAGGAATACCTGGGTGCGCACCCGCACGTTGAGAAGGGTTTCGACTGCTCGACCTGCCACAACGTGCATGTGCTCGAGGTCAAGACCGAGTCGTGTGTCGGGTGCCATCCGGGCGTCAAGGACATCACCGAAATCCGCATGGGCGGCGCCGACTACGACGGCGACGGCAACTCGACCGAGGGCATCCGCGGCGAGGTGGACACCTTGACCGAGGCCTTGTACGCTCAGATCAAGGTCTACGCCACCGCCAAGGGCACGGGCATCCTCTACGATCCTGCCACGTACCCTTACTTCTATGTCGACAAGGATGGCGATGGGACTCCGGACAAGGACGACAAGGGTGCTACGATCCGCTACAACGCCTTCACCCCGCGCCTCATGAAGGCGGCCTACAACCTTCAGTATGCAATGAAGGATACTGGTGCCTGGGCGCATAACGGCAAGTTTGTCATCCAGTTCCTCATCGACTCGATTGAGGACCTGGGCGGCGACGTGAGCAAGTACACTCGCCCGTAGTTTGCCCCAAGCCCGTACGCGAACCATCAGGCCTCCCGCGAGGGAGGCCTGATGGTTTCTTGGTCGCCGCGCAGGGGGAGATGCAATATGAGGAGAAGGCGGAGTCGCCCCTCGTCATCCGTGTGAACGCCACACGCCAAGCATGCTCCCAGTCTCCAGCAATCCTCGCCATCCGAGAAATGAAAGCCGCGCCCGTTAGGGCGCGGCTTGAGCAGGCTTCGGAGCTACGTCGGATTCAATCGCTGGCTGGCAGTGCCGAGGCCGGCGCCACGACATGGCTCTCGGCCTCGCGCGTCCGGTGATCGACGACGTTGAGATAGCGCACACCCAGCGTGATTGCCAACGCGCCATAGGCTATCACTCCCGCACTGGAGAGGATCTCGACCAACGAGGGGAAGTAGGTTGTGTAGCGCGTTACGATTTCGCTCGGCAGGTAGGTGACAACAGTTAGCTGCCCTGCCATGTTGGTGTCCCAGCGGTAGGCGATGACACCCAGCACCACCAGCGCCAGCGCCACCATGCGCAACATTTGCCGGGCGCGCAGCTTCGGGCGGAGGAGGATGAAGATCGGAACGACCGCACCCAGGATGATCTCGAGCACCCAGAAATTGAACGCCAGCGGTCCGCGGGTGATAAGTTGCAGGCCTTCTGTGCGGCCAGGCGCGTAGGTGTAGGTCATGGCAAACGCATCCCAGAAGCGGAAGTAGAGGTAAACAACCAGCACCCAGCCGATGAAGGAGGCCACTTTCTCGAGCAGGCGGTCATCAACATGCACGTTCCTCGAAACGCGTGCGGCGATCATTGATATCAACACCGTCAGCGAAGGGCCGGCGGCAATCGCCGAAGCAATGAAGAGCACCGACATATCGGGGCGGTACCAGATGGGTCGGGCCTTGAGCACGCCGTAGGCGGCTCCCAGCGACGACTGGTGCAAGAGCGATAGACCCAGCCCCACGATGGCCAGCACCGGCGCCAACTGATGGACGGTCTGCAGCCGGCGAGCCAGCGTGGGCCAGCGGTTGCGAAGCCACGCCGCACCACCGAGGATTGGAGCCGCCTCGAGCATCAGCACTGTGAAATACAGCAGAATGCACATCGTGACTTCCCACATCACCGAGTGGGTGTTCCAGAAGACGATCGAGTGCCAGAACCGATCGGGCCGACCGATGTCCATGATCAGCGCGAGCAGCGCCATCGAATAGCCGATCAGCCCGACAAAGGTAGCGGTGCGCGCCACTGGCTGCAACTGCTTGAGACCGAGCAGGTAGACTGCCGCGCACAGCAGGAACGCCCCGGCACTCAGCGCGATCGAGGAAAGATCCATCGTGATCCACAGGCCCCAGGGCACCAGATCATTGAGGTTTGTGATCGACAGGCCCTTGATGAAGACCATCAGGCCGGCCGCCACGCCCACGAGCAGGATCACGCCCAGGACCCCCACCCAGCCGACGAACGGGGTGATACGAAACGAGCCGAGTGCACCGCGAAAGCGCGCTCTGATGCTCGCCATGGTTAGGCCTCCTTCCGCGCGGGTAAGTAGTACGCCCGCGGCCCGGTGCCTAGGTCTTCGCGCAGGCGGTAGTGCGGCGAACCAGCCAGCGCCAGGCTGACATTGGAGTCCGGGTCATTCAGATTGCCAAAAAGGCGCGCGCCGACCGGGCACGCCACGACGCAGGCGGGAGAGGCTTCCGGGTCTATCCCGGGGCGCAGCCCAAGGCCTAGGCCGCGGTCGATGCGCTGATAGCAGAACGAGCATTTCTCGGGCACCCCGCGCGGGCGACGTGCAACTTCGGGCTGCCCCCACTCCGGCACGGCCGGGTTGGGTCCGGTGAATGCTTCCCAGTTGAATGCGCGCGCGCCGTATGGGCAGGCCACCTCGCAGTAACGGCAGCCGATGCACTTGTCGTAGTCCATCATGATGATCCCGTCGGGGCGGTGATACGTGGCTCCCACGGGGCAGACTTCCGCGCAGGGTGGCTTTTCGCAGTGCATGCACGGGCGCGGCAGGTAGACGGTCTTGCCATCCACCTCGCCCGCGGCGATGACCCGGTTCCACGAAATCTCGGGGTTGATGTCGTTGTGAGCCCGACAGGCCAGCGTACATTGGCCGCAGCCGGTGCATAACCTCTGGTCGATCACCATGCCCCACGAATTCGGGCTGCTGCCTTCGGGCTCCGAGGCGCGGGCCGCACGGACCACCTTGAGCCCGGCGATTGCCAGAGCCCCCGCCGCGGCGGCTTTGAGAAAGCCTCGTCGTCCAATCGTCTCTTCGGTCATACGGATACCCTCACTCATCGCGATTCTTGTTCAACCGGCGGTACCAGCGCTCCAGCCAGGGAGCCAAGACCATTCCGCTGGCCATGCCGACCAGCGCCGAGAGCAATGCGAACCCGAGCGGGCCGACAGGCGAAGGCGCGGCAGTCACCTGCAGCTTCTCCACCGAGGCCATCGGGTCGAGCGTGGCCGGGGTGGGGTTCACATTGTGGATGCTGCCCGGGTCGTGCATTTCGGTGGAATGGCACGAGGTGCAGGTGCCCAAGCTGACCCGGAAACTGTGATCGCGCTCGGAATGCGCTTGGCCTTTGGGACCCTCTTCGGGTGCGAGGTGACAGTCGGCGCAGGTCAGTCCCTGCCGGCTGTGCGCCGAATGCGCAAAGCGCGTCCCCAGATCTCGGTGGCATGTGCTGCACAGGTCCGAGGGATCCGCCGATCTGAGCTGCGTCCCGTGTGGGTCGTGGCAATGGATGCAGTCGAGGCCTGCCTGGCGGTGTTTGCTGGCTTGCCACTCAAAGAGCCCTTCGGTGTGGCAAGTGCCGCAGGCTTGGGAGGTGCGGTCGATGGGCGCGGGCTCCTGCGGGTGATTGGCCGGCACCGGGGCATGGCACGCCTCGCAGGTGACTCCTTCCGCTTGCCAGGTGTCTGTCGCGGGATCATAGCCCGTAGCATGGCAGGAGAGGCATTGATGCGGCGAGCCCTGAGCAATCCACATCTCGCGAAACGCGGGATCGGCAATGGCCATCCCGTGCGAGCTTTTGGCCCACGACTCAGCGAACTCGGAATGACACGTCTGGCAATTCGAAACCGTCTCGGGTGCCGTGGACTGCGGCACGGACGGCGCCGCCCACGCGATGGTCAACATGGCCATCGGCAGGGCCAAGGCCAGCCCGACACCAATGCGAACCAACCATCTATTCATCAGCGCACTCTCCTCGATCTCAGAATGCTGAGTCACAAAACAGCTGCTGGGACGGGGGCGTTGCGGAACACGGAACAGCCCAGGCATTGCTCGGGCATGCGTCCCGTGGTCTCACGGAAGGCCTGCCAGCATGGCACGTTCTGACGCGCATAGGCCGGGCAGCTCGCGCGCTTCTCAGCCGAGCAGTCGTTCTCTTCCCAACAACGGACGGAATGGCGTGCTGCGCCCACCGCCAATTGCGCGCGGCGCGTGCGAGCCTGCTCCTGCCAGTGGCGGTCGAGACGCAGCAACAACCATGTCGCAAGCGCCGTCACGGCCAGGGGCAGGCCGATGCGCATGCCCAGTCCGATCAGTACCGTTTCCAGTGTGCGAAGGGTTTCCATCGCGCCTCCTCGGGTCTACTGCTTGCGAGCCGCCACGCGCGTCAGGAGCGTCCCCACCACCAGGAGAATGGCGACCGGGATCAGCCACCGGGTGAAGAAGAGGGCAAGAACGAACAAGGTGTCCATGGCTGCCTCCTGAATGTGAGTCCACTCATCGTCCACTAACAGTCTAGAGGGGTCCCTGGTCGAGGACAATTGGGAGATCGACGCATTCTTATCCTGCCCGAGAGGTTGCGGATGCGTGGACTGGCATGGGGTATCTCTCCCACAGGGTGGGGTGCAAATCCAGGCGAGGATGGGAGTGACAACCCAACAAAAAAAGCCCGGCGCGCAGGCCGGGCTAAGGGGGGAGAGATATCTTACGGCTGGATGATACCCTTGCGAATGGCGTACTTGACCAGTTCGGAGCGCGAGTGCAGGTTGAGCTTGCCCATGATGTTCTCGCGATGCCGGGCGACGGTCTTGGGGCTGATGTGCAATCGATCGGCGATTTCCGGGTTGCCCGCGCCCTCGGCCAGGAGCTCAAGCACCTCCTGTTCGCGGGCCGTCAATCCATCCAGAGTTCGCGCTGCGGCCCCCGAGGGTTCCTGGGCGATGTAATCCTTGACCAGCAACTTGGCCAGCGATGGATAAAGGTACACCTCGCCGCGCGCCGCCGCGCGGATCGCGGTCACCAACTCCTCCGGCGCGGCGCGCTTGGGAACGTATCCACTGGCGCCTGCCTCGAGCATCTTGAAGAAGTACTCCTCATCCTCGTGGATGGTCAGCGCCACCACCGCCGTCGACGGAGAACGCGCCTTGATCTCGCGAGCCGCCTCGATCCCGGACCGGTCCGGCAGGCCGATATCCATGAGTACCACGTCCGGCGCCAGCGCGGCCGCCGCCGTCAGGCCTTCGGCGGCAGTGCCGGCCTCACCGGCAATCTCGATGTCGGCTTCCGTCTCGAGCAGCATGCGCAGCCCGGTGCGCACCACGGCGTGGTCATCAATGAGCAGCAGGCGAATCGCCATCGGCCCCTCGTTTCTCATCACGGTACGGGATACTCACGGAAACCGTCGTGCCTCGTCCCGGGCTGGAGCGCAGCTCGAGATGTCCGCCCAGGAGCAAGGTGCGTTCGCGCATCCCGAGCATCCCCCACGCCGGGCGATCGGGCCGCGAGGCCTGGTCCACCTCGAACCCCACCCCGTCGTCCTCCACCTCCAGGCGCGCCTCGGTCTCCGAGAGGCGCACCCGCACCCAGACATGCCGCGCGCGGGCGTGACGCACCACATTGGTGAGGGCCTCCTGCGCCACGCGGAACAACACCAGGTTTACCGGCTGCGGCAATTCCTGCCCCTCACCGCGGATTTCTAGATGCACCGGCAGGTTTGCCCGCTTGTAGATTTCGGCCGCGTACCAGCGCAGCGCGGCCGGCAAACCCAGGTCGTCGAGGTGCGACGGCCGCAGGTCCGCAATCAGGCGCTGCAGTTCGTCAAGTGCGCGATCCACCAGCGCCTCAAGCTGACGCAGGTTGGTTTCGGCCTTCTGAGGATTTCCGTGGACGGCCGTGGCCACCCCACGCAGGCCCAAGCCGATCGCGGTGAGCGCCTGACCGGTCTCATCGTGGAGGTCGCGGGCAATCCGCTGCCGTTCGGCCTCCTGAGCTTCAACCACCCGACGCAAGAGATCCCCGCGCAGGGCCTCGCGCCGCTGCGATTCCTCAAGACGGGCCGATTGCAGCACCGCAATCTGGCGCTGGGTCTCCACCTCAAACGACCTCAAGAAGCGGATGACGAAGAACGAGGCCACGGCCGCGGTGAAGGCGCGAAAGAGTTGGATTGGGATGCCGAAGAGTTGCTGGAAGAGGACGGCGTTGATCACGTTCGAAGGGGGCAGCGGGCTGCTGAGAGTAAAGAGCTGCCCGACGGCGCCGTACCAGGCAAAGGCCACGGCGGCCCACAGGCTGTCGCGTCCGAACTGGGCCATCCCTGCCTGACGGAAGGTGCGCTGTTGAGCGATCAGGCCGGCCGAGGCCAGCAATGCCGCAGGAATGCCAAGCACATATCGCGTCCAAACCTCCGCCACCGCCCACAACTCTTGCTCGCCGCCAAACTGCCCGCGGAAGTAGAGCACGCCAAAGCCCCATACCGCGGTCATGATTAACGGGATGAGCAGGCTCAGGCGGCGTATACGGTCGCTGGACGAGAGGAGCGAGGCGCCAAATGCACCCAACGAGATGAACGAGAAGGCCAGGAGCGCGAGGCGCAAAGTCTCCCAGGCCAGCAAGGCGTAGCCTTGGCCGGGCAGGTGGCCCATGACCTTGAACATGTCGAGCCATTCGTGGGCTGCGTGAATCAGGCCGAAGCCGGCCAGTGGGCGAAGCGCATGCCGCAGACGTGCCTCCGGGCCGCGGCTGACCTCCAGAATGATGAGCAGGCCCATACTAAAAAAGGCCAGCCCATAGACGAAGAAGATAAATGCGAGAGTCGGATTCATGGGAAGTTGGCGAGTCGTGTGCTTGCTTGCTAGTCTAGCACCGCGGGTGGCATTTGACTACTATCACAACGGGTAAGGGCCCACCCGGCTGGCCGGGGAGGCACTTACGGGCCCGGGATTGTGTTTGTGGCAGCTACCCGTTGCGATGCAAGCTGCCCGCATCCGGCTTCAATCTCGATCCCGCGCCGGACGCGCACCGTGCAGGGCACGCCGTGCGCCTCGAGCGCGGTGCGGAATCGTTCGGCAGCGTCGCGAGAGGTGGGCTGGCCGTCGTAGCCGCGGGTGGGGTTGAGCGGGATCAGGTTGACGTGGCACAACAACCCGTGGCAGCGCTCGGCGAGTGTGCTGGCCTGCTCGGGCGTGTCGTTCACGCCGGCGATCAGCGCCCACTCGAATGTCAAACGCCGGTGGGTGGTGCTCACGTAGTAGCGACACGCGTCGAAGAGCATGTCGAGCGGGTAGCGGCGGTTGATCGGAAGAAGCCGCGAACGCAGCTCATCGGTGGCCGCATGCAGCGATACGGCCAGGTTGATTTGCCGGTGCTCATCGGCGAAGCGCCGGATGGCGGGCACCAGCCCGACGGTGGAGATCGTGATGCGGCGCGCGCCCATGGCAAAGCCGGCCGGGTCGGTCAAGCGGTCCATGGCGGCCAGCGTTGCAGCGTAATTCTGCATCGGTTCGCCCATGCCCATCACCACGATGTTGGTGATGCGCTGCGCGTGCTGGGCCAGATGCCGGGCAAGGAACAGCACTTGCGCGACGATCTCCCCCGAGGTCAGGTTGCGGCTGAGGCCCATCTGCCCCGTGGCGCAGAACACGCACCCCATGCCACAGCCCGCCTGGGAGGAGATGCACACGGTTCGCCGGCGGTCGTAGTCCATCAGCACCGACTCGACTGTGGCGCCGTCGTGCAGGTCGAAGAGCTGCTTGAGCGTGCGCCCGTCCCGCGAACGCCATTCGTGCGAAAGATGAAGCGGTGCGAAGTTGAACGAGGCCAAGTGATGCACGAGCGCGGCCGGCAGGCCGCTCATCTCCGCTGGATCGGTCGCCAGACGCCCGTAAAGGTGCGACCACACCTGGCGCGCACGGAAGCTCGGCTCGCCCCGCTGCACCAAGTGCGAGGCGAGTTCATCGAAGGTCAGGTCGTGGATGAACGGGGGAGGGGCCATGGCCGCCATCTGAAACGCGCCGGCCTCAGCCGAGCGCGGAACGCCAGGCCTGAGTGAGCTCGGGCAGGCCGCCGAACACCCAGCTCGGCGGGCAGGCGGCGTGCGCCGCCTCGTCGGCCGAGGATACCCCGCTCAAGACCAGAATGCTTGACAGCCCGGCGCGATGCGCGCCGAGAATATCGGTTTCCAGGCGGTCACCCATCGCGGCGGTCTCGCGCGGTGTCCGGCCCAGGCTGGCCAGCGCCATCTCGTAGAGCAGCGGCTCGGGCTTGCCCACGACCGTCGGCTGTGCGCCGCTGGCCGCGCTCAGCGCCGCCAGGATTGCGCCGTTCCCGTGGGTGATGCCGCGTTCGGTGGGGAAAGTCATGTCGGCGTTGGTGGCCACAAAGCGCGCGCCGCCGCGCAGCGAAATCGTTGCGTTGCCGAGCTTGGTCCAGTTCAGGCCGCGGTCCATGCTGCACACCACGATGTCAGCCGTCAGGTCCTCCTCGCTTACCACACGTAGGCCGGCGTCGCGGAGCGCCTGCTGGATGCCCTCTTCTCCGATGACATACACCTTGGCTCCCGGCGCCTCCCGACGCAAATAGGCTGCCGTGGCCAGGGCCGAGGTCAGCACTTCTTCCTCGGCGGCATGCACCCCGAAGCCCGCCAGCTTGGCGACGTAGGCAGCCGGGGTGAGGCTGGCATTGTTGGTCGCCAGGCGGAAGAGGATGCCGCGTTCGCGCATGAAGGCGAAGAATGCGGCCAGACCCGGCAAGGCGGTGTCGCCGCGCCACAGGACGCCATCGATATCAATGATCAGGGCCCGGAGGTCGGCCAACGAGCGGGGGGCCTCCGGGCCCGGTGCGGTTCTCGTCACAACGTTTCCTGGACCTCGGCTACTTCTTGTTCCGTTCGGGCTTGGGGCTTTCTTCAAGGACCTTGTCGACCAGGCCAAACTGCATCGCTGCCTGGGCGTCCATGTAGTAGTCGCGCTCGGTGTCGCGTTCGATCACGTCCAGCGACTGGCCGGTGTGCTTGACAAGGATTTGGTTGAGCCGATCGCGCAAGCGCAGGATTTCCTTGGCCTGGATCTCGATGTCGGTGGCCTGGCCCTGCGCCCCGCCCAGCGGCTGGTGGACGTGGATGGTCGCGTGGGGCAGCGCGTAGCGCGTACCCTTGCTGCCCGCTGCCAGCAGTACCGTCCCGAAGGAGGCGGTCACGCCGACCGCATAGGTGGCGATCGGGTTGGGGATCTGCTGCATCGTGTCGTAGATCGCGAGGCCGGCATAGATATGTCCGCCCGGCGAGTTGATCCACATTTGGATTTCGCGTTCCGGGTCCTCGCGGCTGAGGTAAAGCAGCTGCGCTACGACCAGGTTGGCTACCTGATCATTGATGGCGGTTCCGAGGAAAACGATCCGCTCGTGCAGCAACAGTGAAAAGATGTCGTAGGCGCGCTCGCCCCGGCTGGTGCTTTCGATGACCATCGGGATGAGGGCGCTCGGTTCATGGTGGGTCATGGTGTCCTCCAAGGTGTTCTACGTTGTCCGGCTAGGCGGCGGATGTCTCGCCCTTCTCTGCCGAGGTCGGGATGGGAGCCAGCTCGGGAGCGCGCCCCTGGCCGATCTCCGCGACACGCCGCACGGCCTTCTCGTTGAGCAAATCCTCCAGGAAAAGGCGGCGCAGGGTGGGGTCCTTCAGCGCCTGCTGCGAGCGGGCGTCATCGCTGCCGCCCGGCATGCCGGCGAAGGTCTGGCGGAAGCGTTCGGCGATTTCCTCCTCCGACACCTGCAATCCCTCGCGCTCGGCCAGCTCGCCCAGGAAGAGGCCGCGCACCAGACGCTCACGCGCCTGAGGTTCGTATTCCTTCTCCAGCGCCTCGCGTCCGCCGGGGCGGGTCTTCAAATACACTTCGAGCGTGGCGCCTTCGCGTTGCAGATTCGATTCGAGCGTGCGCAGCATGCGCTCGACTTCCTCCTGCACCAAGACCTGCGGGAAACGCACGCTGCCCCCGGCAATCATCTTGTCGAGCACTTCGCGCGCGTAACCCTGCTCGGCTTCGGTGCGCGCTTGCGCTTGCAGCGCCTCGCGCACGGCCACGCGCAGATCATCGACAGTGGTCTTGTCGCTCACCGCGCGTACGACCTCCTCGCTCCATTCGGGCACACGGCGTTCCTTCACCGCCAGGCAGTTGAACTGCATGTGGGCGGTTTTGGCGCGCAGGCGCTCGACCGGGAAGGTGTCGGGATAGGTGAAATCCACTTCGCGGGTTTCGCCGGCGCGGATTCCTTCCAGCTTCGGGCCGCATCCGGGGAAGCGCCCGCCCAGGTTCTCGTTGAGCTCAACTTCCACTGCGCCGCCTTCGTCGCCTTTGCCGCCCACCGGGATCGACTCCGTCTTACCTTCGGCGGTGGTGAGGTTGGCGCTGATCTTGGCCAAGAGGATGTCGCCCGGAGCTGCAGGGCGATCGACCGGGGCCAGCAGCGCCTGCGACTGGCGCAGGCTCTCCAGCACACGCTCGACCTGTTCCTCCTCCACCGGTGGTTCCTCGAAGGACAGGCGCAGCTCGCGATACGCGCCAGGATCCACTTCCGGCGCCAGCGGCACCGAGAAGCGCATCACCAGCGGCTCACGCGAGACGACCTCTTCCAGTGTCCCGGCGCGCGCGGGCTCGATCGTGTGCTCGTCGAGCGCCTTTCGATAAAGCTCGGGCCCGAGTATCTCGATCGCCTCGTCGAACACGGCTTGCTCACCAAACTGAGTCACCACCACGGCGTACGGGGCTTTGCCCTTGCGAAACCCGGGAATATTCGCGTGCTCCGCCAGGTGCCGCGCCGCGCGCTTCATCGCACCTTCAATTGCGGTGGGTTCGGCTTCGATGGTTAGTGTCCCAAGGCACTCGCCTGTCTTTTCGAATTGAGTCGTCATGCGTTCGCAGGCATCCTTTCGGGTAGCAAAATGCGCCGCCCGTAAAGGGCGGGGCGCATGGTGGGGAAGGAGGGACTTGAACCCTCACGCCTTGCGGCACATGATCCTAGGTCATGCCTGTCTGCCAATTCCAGCACTTCCCCAGCGAGCCCATTATAGCCTGCGGCTTCGACCTCTGACAAGGACATTTTACGCACAGCTGCGTTAGATCTTTATATGAGGGCCCAGCACGCATTACGCTTGGCCGCGCTCGCGCGCCGAGCGCACTCGTCCCGCTGGCGGACGACGAGGTCCGGGTGTCTCGCGTTCGCCAGCACGCTCCGCCTTACAACGTGATATCCTGCGGCAAGGTGAGACATGCCAACAATCCTCGAGCAGGAAATCGACGAGCAGCCCGATGTCTTGGAAGGCTTTCTAGCCTCGGCCGGCGAACCCACCCGCCGCGTCGCCGCCGAGATCTCCCGGCGCGGGGTTTCGTACATCATGATCGCGGCGCGTGGATCCTCCGATAACGCGGCGCGCTATGCCCAGTACCTGTTCGGGGCCCGGAACCACTTGCCCGTGGCGCTCGCCACGCCCTCCCTCTACACGCTCTACGATTCGCCGCCGCGGCTTGAGGGCGCGCTGATCATTGGCATCTCCCAATCTGGGCGCTCGCCGGACATCGTCAGCGTGATGGAGACGGCACGCGCGCAGTCACGCCCATGCCTGGCCATCACCAACGACCCGGCCTCGCCGATGGCGCTGGCCGCGGATTGGATCGTCCCGCTGGCCACGGGGGAGGAACGCGCCGTGGCGGCGACCAAGACCTACACCACCTCGCTGGGCGCATTGGCACTGCTTTCGGCCTCGCTGTCCGGAGAGGCCGCCGCCCAGGCGGACCTCGCTCGGATCCCCGGCCAGATGCGCCTCGCCCTCAGCCAGGCGCAGGGCATCGGCCCACTCGTCGAACGATACCGTTACGCCGAAGGCAGCGCGGTGATCGGACGAGGCTTCAATTACGGGACCGCCTTCGAAATCGCATTGAAGGTCAAGGAGCTGACCCGGCTGGTGATCGAACCCTACTCGTCGGCCGACTTTCTCCACGGCCCGATCTCGATTCTCGAACCCGGGTTTCCCCTCATTATCGTGGCGCCCACCGGGCGGACGCTGCCCGACCTCGATCATCTAGCCGGTGAAGCCCTCCAGCGCGGGGCCGAGTTGATCGTCATCTCCGACGATTCCGATCTGCTCCAACGCGCGCGCACGCCTCTGCCATTGCCTCGCAACACCCCGGAATGGCTATCGCCTCTGGTGACCGTCTTGCCGGGCCAGTTGTTTGCCGCGCACTTGGCGCGCGCCAAAGGATTCGACCTCGATCGCCCTGTAGGGCTGAGCAAGGTAACTCAAACACGCTAGCCGGGTCTCCCTGGACCCATTCGCGCACGAGACCGCGACGATGCGCCGGCGTGACGTTGGGTGTCGTGTCTGGGCGCCATTGCGTTGACACCCCACTGCGCTCAACGTATCATTGCCGCGCCATGTTTCCATCCGGCCTGAGGTGACTATGGAACTCGGAACAATCCGCAAAGTCGACATCGACCGCGAGGTCCAGCAGGCGTATCTCGATTACGCCATGAGTGTCATCGTGGCCCGCGCGCTGCCCGATGCGCGCGACGGGCTCAAGCCGGTGCAGCGCCGCATCCTGTACGCCATGCACGATATGCACCTTGCGCCTGGCACGCCCTTCAAGAAGTCGGCGCGCATCGTGGGTGAGGTGCTGGGCAAGTATCACCCCCACGGTGACATGGCGGTGTACGAGGCCATGGCGCGCATGGCCCAGGATTTCTCGATGCGCTACCTGCTGGTGCAGGGGCAAGGCAACTTCGGGTCGGTGGATGGTGACCCGCCGGCGGCCATGCGCTACACCGAATCGCGCCTGGCGCCGGTGGCCACCGAGCTCCTGGCGGATCTGGAGCGGGACACGGTCGGCTTCCAAGTCAACTTCGACGGCACGCTGAGCGAGCCGGAGGTGCTTCCGGCCGCAGCACCCAACCTGCTGGTGAACGGCGCCACCGGCATTGCCGTGGGCATGGCCACCTCCATCCCGCCTCACAACTTGGGCGAGGTATGCGATGCGCTGATCTTCATGCTGCACGCGTGGAGCCGGCTCGATGAAATCTCGGTCGAAGAGCTGCTGCGTTTCATCCAGGGGCCGGATTTCCCTACCGGGGGCCTCATCCTCGACCGTGCGGGCTCGGAGGAGGGCCTCTCGGCAGCCTATGGCACCGGACGGGGCAAAGTGCTGGTGCGCGCGCGGGCTCATGTCGAGGGAATGGAGCGCGGACGGACCCGGCTGCTGGTCACCGAGCTGCCTTACCAGGTCAACAAAGCCGGGTTGCTTGAACGGATCGCCGAATTGGTGCGGCAGGGCGCGCTGGAGGGAGTCGCCGACCTGCGCGACGAGTCGGACCGCCAGGGGATGCGCATCGTCATCGAACTCTCGCGCACGGCCGATGCCCGCAAAGTGCTGCGCGAGCTGTACAAGCGCACGCCGATGGAGACCACCTTCAGCATCATCCTGCTGGCCCTTGTCCGCGGTGAACCGCGCATGCTCTCCCTCAAACAGGCCCTGCGCGTATTCCTCGATCACCGCCTGGAGGTCATTCGCAAGCGCACCCTCTTCGATCTGGCACGTGCCAAGGAACGCGCACATCTCCTGGAGGGACTGCGCATCGCGCTCAAGAATCTAGAGGAAGTCATCCGCCTGATTCGCGCGGCCAAGGATGCCGACGAGGCCCGAGCTCGCCTGCAAAAGCGGTTCAAGTTGAGCGAGGTACAGGCCACGGCCATCCTCGACATGCCGCTGCGGCGACTGGCGGCGCTCGAACGGGAGAAGATCGAACTCGAATACAAAGAGAAGCTGGCCCAGATCAAGGAGCTGGAACGGCTGCTGGCCTCGCCCAAGCTGATGCGCGAGGTGCTCGCCCAGGACCTGGCGCGCGTCAAGGCCGCTTACAACGACCCGCGTCGGAGCGCGATTGTCCGGGGGTGGGAGGAGCCCGCCAGCATGCCGCTCACCGTGGAGGAGACCCTGCCTTCGCAGCACGTGTGGGTCACGCTGACCGCCGAGGGCCTGCTTTCGCGCACCGAAGATACCAAGCGGGCGCTGGCGCTGCCGCACGTCGCGCCGCGTTTCGTGCTAGAGGCCAATACGCGAGATACGCTGCTGCTGATCACTGAGAAAGGCCGCGCCGCCGCGCTCAACGTGCACTCTGTGCCGGCGCGCGCACGCGCCGAACAGGGCGCGCCCTTCCATACCTTGTGCAGCCTAGATGCACCCAGCCGCGTTGTGGCTGGCGTTGCGTTGCCGTCGTCCGCCGCGGCCGAAGCAGGCTTCCTGGTGCTCGCCACCCGGCGCGGTATGGTCAAAAAGACCGCCTTGGGTGATCTGCCGGGTCCCTCCACCCAAGTGCTGACCCTGATCAAGATGGCGGCCAACGATGGACTGGCGTCGGCTTTCGTGACTCAGGGCGATGAAGACGTATTGATGGTCACCTCGCAGGGCATGGCCATCCGCTTCCGCGAGCGCGAGGTGCGGCCGATGGGCATGAATGCCGCGGGCGTGCTCGGGATCAAGCTGGGCCGCGCCGACGAACAGGTCGTGGCGGTGCAGCCCGTGCTCCCGCGCAGCGACGTGCTGCTCGTTGCGCAATCTGGCCGGGCCAAGCGCACCCCACTTGCGCAGTACCCTGTGCAAGGGCGGCACGGCGTCGGGGCGCTCACGTGGAAGATGGCGCGCAAGGAAGCACTGGTCGGCGCGCTGGTGGGCGATGCCGATACGCGCTTCATTCTGGCGTTCAACGACGGCCTGGGCAAGCTGGCCCGCTTGAAAGATGCCCCGCGCCGCGCACGCCTCTCGGCCGGTGGGGTGGTGGTCAAACTCAAGAAGGGTCAATCACTGCAGAGTGTTGTGGCCATCGCAACCAAGCGCGAACTGCGGGCGCCGGCCGCTAGGAAACGACGGGCGAAACCCGCTGCCCCTCCGCCAAAGAAGCCGGCCCGCCGGGCGCGCCGCTCGGCCGCGGCCCACACCCCAACCGCCAAGGCCAAAAGCAAGAGCCGACCGACCCGGTCGGCTCGCTCGAAGCGATGAGCGGCACACCACCGCTCTAGGTGCGGTCGATGGTGAAGTAAGTGTAGTGGTACTGGATCTTGCCGTCACGCATGCCCAGCGTGTCGTTGCCATCCAGCACGCGGCCCGCGCTGCTGGTGGCAGTCCAGGTGAAGTGGCGCGAGTTGCCCTCGCCGCTGCGCCCAGTGAGCGTGAAGGTGCCCCCGGGCAGCAGGTTGCCCAGGAAGTTGCGGTACCAATCGGTGATCGGCGTGCTGCCCACGATTGTCCGCGCGCCGCTCACCTGCGCCGCGTTCGGCTGGTAAAGCGCAAGCACGGTCGCCACGTCGCGCGTGTTCCAGGCCGCCACGATGCGGTCGGTGATCTCTGCTTCCGGCGGTGGCGGTGGGGGAGGCGGTGCGCCCCAATCGAAACGCGCCACTGCATCCCACATGTCGATGTAGCCCGGCTTAGTCGCGTAGTCCCATGAGAAGAAGTTCGCCCCGGTCAAGCCCAGCGCCTGGGCCTTGGTGAGGAAGAGAGTCAACTCGGAAGCGGCCGGCCGCCAGCCCGACGTCGCATACGCCGACCCGGTGGGCACCACCGGCAGGCTGGGGGTCAGCGCGGTGATCTCGTGCACCGACCGTTCCAACTGCTCATCCGGGTTGTGGGCTTGCTCCCAGTACACCTGGGGCATGTTGAAGTCGCACTTCTCAAGGAAGGCAGTCCACGGGAACTCGGGATGATAGCTGGGGTAACGGTAAGAACTGAGGGCGATCGGCAGCGAGCCCAGCCCAGACCGCAATTCGCGCACATACGTTCGTGCGGCCGTGGCCTTGCCGGGGAGCTTGAACTCGCGCTCGGCGTCGATGACGTAACCGGCCAGCCCGAGTGCCAGCGTGCGCTGCACGGCGAGGCGCGCCTCGCCCAGCGGGTCGTTGCCGTAGATGTAGTGCCAGCCCCATGAGGCGATGCCTTTGGCTCGCAGCGCGGAGATGATCGGCGGAAGCAGGTCACGTCCGTGCGAGTCGATGTTGTAAGCCCAGGTGCCGTCGGCGATCTTGAGCAGCACGTGTGTCAGCCGCGCAGCCTCGGCCCGCGCAGCGATGCGCGCCGGGTCGCCGCCGTCGCAGTTGGGCACCTGCCAGACGAAGAAACCTTTACCGCTGATCGTCATACCCAGCCTCCGCGCCCCGCAGGCCTCAATCAAGTCGAATCTACTCAGGTCCTGGGCATCCCGGGACCCGTCCCATTGGATGCACCTTCTATGCCAGGGGCCAAGAAGAATCCGGACGATTGGCCGACCCTGTTGCAGGTGGCCATAGGTCTCGTTATACTAGGCTCAAGCCGGCGCCCAAATGAAGCTTGAATCCCTCTTTGAATCCGTCCCTTCCCTCAGCGCGGCGGACCGCGATCTGATCGAGCGCGCCTACCGCGTCGCAGAACGCGCCCACGCCGGGCAGGTGCGTGCCTCCGGCGAGCCTTACCTCCAACACTGTCTGGCCGTCGCCAAGATCCTCGCGGAGTTCGGCGTGCCGGCGACCACCTTGGCCGCCGCGCTACTGCACGACGTAGTCGAGGACTCAGGTATTCCGCTCGCCGAAATCCGGCGTGACTTCGGTGACGAAATCGCGAACCAGGTCGACGGGGTCACCAAGCTGACTCAGCTGCCGCGCGTCTCCCGCGCCGGTGAGACTAGCGCTCCGGAGGACGAGACCGAGTGGCGGCGCGCGCTCGACGTGGAAACGCTGCGCAAGATATTCCTCGCCATGGGCGACGACGTACGGGTGGTGCTCATCAAACTGGCCGACCGCCTGCACAACATGCGCACCCTGGGGCATCTTGACCCGGCCCGCCGCGCGCGCATCGCCCAGGAAACGCTTGAGATCTTCGCTCCGCTAGCCAACCGTCTGGGCATGTGGCAAATGAAGTGGGAATTGGAGGACCTGGCCTTCCGCCACGTCAACCCGGCCATGTACAAGGAGATCGCCGGTAAGCTGGAGGAACGGCGCGCCAATCGTGAGGCGACCATGGATAACATCGTGGTCCGCCTCAAAGAAATCCTCGGCCAATCCGGCATCCAGGCGGAAATCACCGGGCGGCCCAAACACATCTACTCGATCTATCGCAAGATCGAGCGCAAGGGCGTGCCTTTCGAATCGCTTCACGACATCCGCGGCGTGCGCATCATTGTGCCGGATCTGCCGTCGTGCTACGTGACGCTGGGCGTCATCCACAACCAGTGGTCCCCTCTGCCTGGCGATTTCGACGACTACATCGCCTCGCCCAAAGACAACTTCTATCAATCCCTGCACACCGCTGTGGTCTACGATGACGGGAAGACGCTTGAGGTGCAGATCCGTACGGCGGAAATGCACCAAAACGCCGAATTGGGAATCGCGGCCCATTGGCGCTACAAGGAAGGCGGCAAGCGCGACGAGTCCTTCGAACGGCGTATTCTCTGGCTGCGCAGCCTGATGGACTGGCGCTCCGACGTGCAAGACGCCGCCGAATTCGTGGATGCGCTCAAGTCCGATGTCTTCGAAGACCGGGTCTATGTCTTTACCCCCAAGGGCGACGTGATTGATCTGCCGGCGGGCTCGACCCCGATCGACTTTGCCTACCACGTCCATACCGAGATTGGCCACCATTGCCGCGGCGCACGGGTCAACGGCAAGCTGGTGGCCCTGGACTACCGCGTGCGCACTGGCGACCAGGTGGGCATCATCACCACCCGCAGCGGCGGGCCGAGCCGCGACTGGCTGAATACCGATCTCGGGTTGGTGCGGTCGCAGCGCGCCATCGCCAAGATTCGTCAATACTTCAAGCGCCAGGACCAAGAGCAGCGTGCCTCGGCTGGCCGCGATGCGGTCGAACGCGAACTGCGCCGGTTGGGCGTCGAGGACGTGACCATCGAGAGCCTGTCCAAGGAATTCAACTATCCCGTCGTGGGTGAGTTCCTGGCGGCGGTCGGCTCGGGCGACATCTCCTCCGCGCGCATCGTCGCCAAGATCCTGCAAGGCGAACACGCTGCGCTGGAGGAAATGCCGGCGCTCTCGGTCCCCAGCCTGGCGACGACCGAGGGGGTGAATGTCACCGGTCTGCGCGGAATGCTCACCACGATGGCGCGCTGCTGCAAACCGGTGCCGGGCGACCAGATCGTCGGCTACGTGACGCGCGGGCGGGGGGCGACCATCCACCGCACCGATTGTCCCAACATCCTGCGCGTCGGGGATAAGGAACGGCTGGTGCGCGTTTCGTGGGGGCACGCCGCCCGCACCTACCCCGTGGCGGTGCGCGTCACCGCCTACGATCGCGAGGGACTGCTGCGCGACGTCTCGACGGTGGTGGGTGAAGAGCACATCAACATGAACAGCGTTGTGTCAACGCTCAAGGCGCACCAGGCCACGATCGATTTGATCCTGGAAGTGACCGATCTGGGGCAGCTGAGCCGTGTGATGAACCGCATCGAGGCATTGCCCAACGTCGTGGAAGCGCGCCGTGTGCGCGCCTGATCCGCCGTCTGAACAAGGATCCGTGGAAAGAGACCCTGGCCCTCATGAATGACCTGCTGAGCATTGCCGAAGCCCGCCGACGGTTGTTCGAGCGCTTCCGGCCCTTGCCCCTCGAGAAGGTGCCGATCGGCGAGGCCGATGGACGTGTGCTGGGCGAAGATGTTAACGCTGCGATCGACCTGCCGCCTTTCGCCAATTCGTCGGTGGATGGCTTCGCCGTGCGGGCGGGCGACGTTGCCTCAGCCTCGGCCTCGGCGCCGGTGCGATTGCCGGTGGCGGGCGACATCCCCGCCGGCGCCACTCACACGACCTACTTGGCGGAGGGGCAGGCGGCACGCATCATGACCGGCGCCCCGGTGCCGCCAGGTGCCGATGCTATCGTGCCGATCGAGGCCACGACCTTCAAGCGCACCAGCATGGGCGCGCCCCTGCCCGCGCACGTGCTGGTGCGCGAGGCAACCCGCCCGGGCGCCAACGTGCGCCAGGCCGGGCTCGACGTGCGCGCCGGCAGCCTGGTGCTGGCGCGCGGCACCTCCCTGCGCCCGCAAGAGGTTGCCCTCCTGGCAGCACTCGGGCGCAGCCAGGTGTTGGCTTTTCGACGCCCGCGCGTCGCGGTCCTTTCCACTGGAGACGAATTGGTCGAGCCGGGGTCCAGCCTGCGCCACGGTCAAATCTACGAGAGCAATGCCATCATGTTGGCCGCCATGGTACGCCGCGCGGGTGGTGTCGCCATCGACCTGGGCATTGCCCGGGACGACCTGCAAGAGATCGTCACCCGCTTGGACTGGGCGCTGCGTGATGGAGCAGATCTCATCATCACCTCGGCGGGCGTTTCCGTCGGCGCGTTCGACCTGGTGCGGGCGGCCATCGAACAGAACGGGGCCCTCGAGTTTTGGCGGGTCGATCTGCGCCCGGGCAAGCCGTTGGCCTTTGGGCGTTACCGCGATGTTCCGATTCTGGGCTTGCCGGGCAACCCGGTGTCGTCCTTCGTGACTTTCGAGTTGTTCGCGCACGGCGCGATGCGCGCCTTGGAAGGTCGCAGTCCGCGCGAGCTGCCGCGGGTCTCGGTCACGCTCGAGGAGGCCGTGACCTCCGACGGACGCGAGTCTTATTTGCGCGCCCAGGTTCGCCGGGAGGGTCGCGAGTTTCATGCCCGCGTGCTGGAGAAGCAGGCCTCATCAGTTCTCTCCTCGCTGGCGGCGGCCAACGGCCTGGTGATTATCCCGAGCGGGGTGCGCGAGGTTGCGGCCGGAGCACACCTGGAGACCTGGCTGCTCGAGGAGTAGCTGCCCCGAGCGTGAGCCGCGCGAAGGATGATATGATTTACGGCGCACCCGGCCGCCGTGCGGGTCATGGGCAGCACGCAGGAGCCTCGCGAACAGCTCTTGCGGTCGAGTTGGCAGCCTGGCCCCCATCATGGTAGAAATACACCCCAGAACGAGGAGGGGACATGCCAAGAATCCGCTGTCGCTACATGGACTGCGTCTTTCTTGAAGACGGATACTGCGGCGCCGCCGCCGTCGAACTAGACCCCGATGCGGGCTGCCTCACCTATTCTCAAAGCGAAGCCACGCCTGCCGAGGAAGAATGGGAAGACGAGGAATTCGATGAGGAATGGGAAGACGAGGAAGAGGACTTAGAAGAAGAGGAAGAAGACGAGGAAGCTTGGGAGGACGAGGAAGAGGAAATGTAGCCTCGCCGGTCGTACCGGCGCCACGGTCGTCGTTGAAGTGATGAAACACAGGGCGAGCCCCGGCTCGCCCTTGTGATTCGAGAGGTCCCCCGAGAGATCTTACCTGCGGGTTGACCCTTGGAGCGTGCGCGAAAGGATTTCTTCCTGCTCACGGCGGATCTTGGCGGAGGCACCTCGCGCCGGGCGGCCGGCGGCGGAAGCCAGCGTTGCCTCGGAGGACTCCTGCGCCCTAAGGAAGGCCGCCTGCATCGCGGTCAGGGACGGCTCTTCGGTCTTCTGCTCTTCTTCAACTTCCTTGGCGGTGCGTGTCTCGAGCGCCTTGAGGCTGAGTTGGATCTGCTTCTTCTTACGGTCGACGCCGAGCACCATTACCTCAATCGCATCTCCGACCTTGACCACCTCACCCGGGTCCTTAACGTAACCATTGGCCAGCTCGCTGATGTGGATCAGCCCGGGCCTTTCGGCGCCAATCTCCACGAAGGCGCCGAACTTCTCAAGCCGCACAACTTTGCCCGGCACCACCGAGCCCTTCTTGATCTCATTCCATTCGACCTCGAGCGGTTTGACGAGCGTGAGCTCCAGCCGCCCGTGGGCGGCATCCACCTTGCGCACCCAGACGCTCACCTTCTGCCCGACTTTGAGCATGTCCTCTACGCGATTGACGTGCTGTTCGGCAAGCGCCGAGATGTGCGCGAAGCCCTCGCGTTCGACGCCCACTTCGATGAAGGCGCCGGATAAATCGATTCGCGAGACCGTGCCTTCCAGCGGCATCTTCTCTTTGAGCTCGCTGAGCGCACGGGTGGCCCCTGAGGTTGGATTCTCTTTTGGCATGTGCCTCTCCATTTACACAAGCGCGAGCTCAGCAGACACCACCGCTGCCGAGGAGGACCGCCCGGACCCAACGCGCCGCGCATGCAGGCAACCGCCCCGAAGCGCGGTCTGGGCTAAGGCAAAGGTCCGCTCCATTCAGTCGAGGACGCCGGAAGGGGCTCGCACGGACTGGGCTTGGCATGAACCAGGGGCTCCGTACCACCGCGTGGCGTTGGGAAGCCCCCCGTTGTTAATAGCCTTGCGAGGCCGCATTTTACCCCAGCGCAAGCAGAGGCGCAAGACGAGCCACCGGAAGGTGCGCCCGCAGGCTAGAGGTTTTACGTGAGGACATGCCTTGCGGCCTCCCGGCGCGGGCTTAGAATAGCCCATGGAGCCGTTCACCAGAGTGCGGGCCGGCTGCAGCGCTGTCGAGCTTGCCATGGGAGCGGGAAGTCGATTCGGTATGGGTGAGGTGTGAGATGAGCGAATTGACTCAGATGATGTGCGCTCCGTGTCGCGGCGGTGAGCCGCCCTTGGACGTGCGCGAAATCGCTGAACTGGGCAGGGAGACTCCCGGTTGGAATGTCATCGAGGTGGAGGGGATCAAGCGTCTTGAGAGGGTTTTTAAGTTCAAGAATTTCGTTGAGGCGATGGATTTCACGAGGCGCATCGGCGAGTTGGCCGAATCCCAGGGGCACCATCCGGCGCTGCTCACGGAATACGGTAAGGTCACGGTTACCTGGTGGACCCACAAGATCCGCGGGCTGCATAAGAACGACTTCATCATGAGCGCGCGGTCGACCGATCTGTACGACAGCCTGCGCGCCGCCTGATCGGAAGAGACATCCGAGCCATCGCGCCGGTTGGCGCCCGCCACGACCCGGCAATGCCTGTGCCATGACCGAAACCCAACTCACAACCTCGGGCAACAAGGCCAGCCCGAAACCCCCGTTGCCAGAATTCGCCGATGAGTTCTTGAGCAAGGCACTCAAATCTCCGCGAACGCGGGATAACTATCACTGGGCGCTGGTCGCTCTGCAGCGCTGTGCCAACGAGACGCGTTACCATGGCACCCCGCGGGCCGGCATGATGGCGGCCCGTGCTATCAAGGATGACGTATTGGTTGCGTTCCTGGATTGGCTCCTCGGCCAGAAGCACTACTCCGCGGCGACCATGGCTCTGTACATTGCCGCGGCCAAACGCTACTTGGGCTGGCTGTATGCGCGCGGCAAACTCGACCCATCTTTCCGGCTGGACGCGGCGCGTCAGAAGCTTTCGGAAGAGACGCGCGGAGGCGTGTTGCGCTATGCACCGCGCCGCCCGGACCCCAACCTGGCCTCCATCCTTTCCTTCTATGATGGCGTCCCGCTGCCCTCCGGGAAGACCGCGGCCGACCGCCAGTCCCGCCTGGTGCTCTTGCGCAACCGCGCCATCGTGCACACCCTCTATTCCTCGGCCGGACGGGCCAGCGAGGTCACTCAGCTGAATTGCCAGGCTGTGGACCAGGGCTACAGTACCACGGTGGAAGTGACTGGCAAGGGCGGCAAGCGGCGGATGTTGATCTTCACTCAGGAGGCACAGCAGGCGATCCGCCAATATCTGGCCGAAAGAGAACGCCAGGGAGAACGCGTCACGGCGCGGCCCGGGAGCCGCGGGGTGCCGCTCTTCGTCAGCCACGGGCGAGCGCGCCACCAGCGCCTTTCGCGTACGACGTTGTGGCGAGTAGTGGCCGAGGCCGCGCGCGCCCTCGGGCTCAAGTCGGGCAGCGGGCCGCACGCGTTCCGCCATTTCCGCGCACAATCGCTTCGCGACGAAGGGATGGATCTGGGACTGCTGCAGGCGTTGCTCGGCCACGCCTCGATTGAGACCACCCGCAGAATCTACGCACCGCAAACCGACGTCCGCCAATTGGTGGATGCGTTGGCTACCTACGGCGTCTCAGCCGGCGAGGCGGCCCACCGTGCGGGGCGGATCGTCCCCGCACCCGCGCGCAGCCCACGTCGCGCGCGAACCGGGCGCAAGCCGCGCATCGCCATCGACGAGACGTCCTCGACCGATTGATTAATCCGCCGGATGTAAGGCGATAACGCCGGCAACGAACGCGTCTTGGGCGGCCTGCCATGGGCGGTGACGCCCTCCCGCGTTCCCCCATGTCTCTTTCCGGCCTGGCGACCCCCATGCACCGATATAATGTCCAGGTGGATATCAGCACCCGAATTGTGCAATTCATTGCCGAACACCAACTGCTCGAGCCGGGCGAGCGCGTAGTGGTCGGTCTCTCGGGCGGGCCCGACAGCCTGGCGCTGTATGTGCTCCTCAGGGAGCTGGGCTACGTGCCTATCGCGGCCCACCTGGACCATTCACTCCGCGCCGAGAGCGCCGATGATGCGCGCAGCGTTGCTCAGATGATCGCAGCGTGGGGGGGGGAGTTCCATCATCACAGAGCGGATGTTGGCGGGGCTGCCCGTCGCGAGCACCGCTCGCTCGAAGAAGCAGCCAGGCGCATGCGCTACCAGTTCCTAACGGCCACGGCGCTCGAATGCGGATGCCGCACTGTGGCTGTGGGCCACACGGCGGATGACCAGGCGGAGACCGTCTTGCTGCATTTGTTGCGCGGCACGGGCGTCTTCGGGTTGCGCGGCATGCTCCCCATCGTCGATCTGCACCAGGTCCAGCGCGAGGTGCCGCCCGGGCGGGTTCGTCTGGTGCGGCCACTGCTGTGCCTCACCCGCGACGAGTGCGCCCGCGCATGCCTGGCGCGGGGCCTTGCGGCGCGCAGCGATCCCAGCAACGAAGACCTCGCATTCCTTCGCAATCGCATCCGCCATCAGCTGCTACCGAACCTGGAAACCTACAATCCGGCCATCCGGCGCCTGCTTGTTCAGACGGCGCAGCTCATGGCTGCCCACAGCCGCCTGCTGGAGCTGGCCATCGAACGTGGGCTGGAGAAGTGCATCACTCCGATTGCCAGCTGCACGCTGTGGATTGACCGGGCAGGGTTTGCCGAGCTGCCCGAAGCGGTGCGGCAAGGAGTGGCGCGCGAGGCGCTGGCTCAGGCGCTCGGCGGGCGCGAGGATATTGCCTTGCGTCATGTGCTCGGCCTGGTGCGTTTCTTGGCCAACCCGCCGAACTCCGGGCATGCCCACCTGATGAAAACGGTCCACGTCTATTCCGCAGGGCCGCGACTGTATGTGAGCCGCGACCACGACCCATCGTGGGCTGTGCCTCCTTCGCCGTTACGGATCGAGGCTGTCCCAGGGCGGGTCCTGGCTCAGGCGTTCAGCGCAAGTATCGAACTCGATCTGACTCCTCCTCCCCCGACGGCCCAACGCAGCACGGATGCGTGGAGTGCATGGATCGACTTCGATCGGGTGCATCTGCCGCTTTGTCTGCGGGCAGCCGCGCCGGCGGACCGTATTCGGCCGCTTGGCGCGCCTCAAGAAATGCGCCTGAGTGACTTCCTGGCCCGACAACATGTGCCGCAATTCCTTCGCCGCATCCAACCCGTCCTCGCCGATGAAGAGCGCGTGGTGTGGGTGCCCGGATTGCGCATCCATCACGAGGTGCGCCTCTCCGACCGCTCGGAGCGAGCCCTGCATCTGCGATGGATTGCGAGGCCGGAATGACCCAAGCGCTCTCTGCCGGCGGGCGGCTGCGCGGCGTGGTCATCGCGCTGGTCGGCACCGCCACCTGGGCCACAACGGCTATAATCATGCGCACACTGATGCAGGGACTGGGCATCGCGCCGCTCACCCTGGCGGTGTGGCGCGATCTGACCGTGGTCTTGGTGCTTTTCCTCGTGCTGCGCGCAACGGCGCCTCACGTGTTGCACATTCGGCGGACCGATGTGCCCTTCCTGCTCTTGCACGGCGGGGTATCGTTGGCCGCGATGAATGCCCTGTGGGCGCTTTCGCTGGGGTACAACGGCGCCACGCTCTCGACGGTCTTGATCTACCTGGCGCCGGGCGTTTCCGCCCTGGGTGGATGGGCCTTCTTGCACGAACAGATCACCCGCTGGAAGATTGCCGCCATCGTGATGGGGTTGGCGGGTGTGGTGCTCATCGTGGGAGTCTCGACCCACGGCTATCGACTGACACCGACCGGCATAGTGATTGGACTGACTTCGGCCGTGGGATTCGCCGCTTTCAGCCTGACCGGCAAAGTCGCGGCACGGCGGTTTCGGAGCACTTGGACGGGCTTGTTTTACGGGTTTGTATTCGCCACCCTCGCGCTCATCTTCCTTGCGCTGGCGATGCGGTCACCCGTAGTGCGATTCGATAGCCGCCTGGTGGTGGGGCTGCTGGTGTTGGCCGCGCCCACGCTCCTCGGCTATGGGCTCTTCTCGGCGGCGCTGCGCTACCTGCCGGCGAGTGTTGCTACACTCATCGCCTCACTCGAGCCGGCCCTCACCGCGGTCATGGCGGTAGCCCTGCTGGGCGAGCAACTCGCACCGGTTCAGTGGGCCGGCTCAGGGTTGATTGTAGCGGGGGTTATGCTTGTGCAGCGAGAGTCGAATGGACCGGCGCGCGAAGGTGCGCAGGCGTCCGCCGCCGCGAACGAAGTGCCGGGTTGAGGCGCGCACACACATTGAGGAGGAACGAATGAGACTACGTGGTCGCAAGAAGGGCGGGCGCTTCCTCGAACTGCTGATGGAGCAGGCCAAATACGCCGTGGCGGGGATGGAAGCCCTGTCGCAGTATATGAAGACACCCAGCGATGATGCGGCCGAGCAAGTCTCGCGCATTGAGAAGGCGGCGGACGAGACCCGGCGCATTCTGATCGACGAACTCAACCGGACCTTTGTCACGCCGTTCGATCGGGAAGATATCTTCGCCCTGTCGCTGACGATCGACGACATTCTCGACTATGCCTACAGCACGGTCGACGAGATGGTCATTCTCAAGGTCCGGCCCAACCCCTACTTGCAGCGCATGGCCAGCCTCCTGACCGAGGCCGCGCGTGAGATTCAGACGGGTGTGACCGAACTCATGGATCACCCGGCGGTCGCCTCCGACCACGCCGTGCGGGCCAAGGCCCTTGAGAATCGCATGGAGAGCGTCTATCGTGAGGCGATCGGCAACCTGTTTGGTGCTCCGGCCGACCTCGAGCACGTGGTGGACATGCTCAAGCTGCGCGAAATCTACCGTCACCTGTCGAATGCGGCCGATCGCGGGGACCAAGCCGCCAACGTGATCTCCGATATCGTCGTCAAGCGGATTTAGAAAACGGTGTCCGTCTCGGACGCCGTGCGGTGGATAGAATCACACCGGGAGGAGTGGCTCTGGCGTAGCACTCCTCCCGGTCTTGATTCGAGTTAGGTGTCAGCCCCAATAAACTGCGGGGAGCCTACTTGCGGCCGGTCTTTCTCTTGGTTGTCTTCTTGACAGCCTTCTTGACCGGCTTGCGCTTCGCAGGCTTCTTTGCGGACTTTTTCTTGGCCACAGGTTTCTTGGCGGCGGGTCGCTTGGCTGCTGGCTTGCGCTTCGGCCGTCTCACAGCGGGCTTGGCAGGAGCCGGCTTGGGGGCCGTAACCGGCGGCAGCGAAGTGGGCATCGGCGCGGCCGGCGGCGTAATGGGCGCGATGGGCGGCAGCATCGGCGATGGCGGCGGGTATTGCGGTCCGCCGGCAGGCGGGTAGGGGGCGGGCTTATCGGTCATGGGTCTAATATCCTCCTTTGGGGTGGGTTCCGAACCGGGAGCCGGTGCAGCGACCACGCCGCTGGCCGGCACATGGCGACGCAGTTGATCCAGTGGAACCTTGAGACCTTTGCGGCAGCGCGGGCAGTGCTCGACATGATGCCGGGCGTGATTGGCCTCCGCTGTTGCCAGAGCAGCGGCGACCACATCGGACGTCAACTGGAATGACCAGCCGCAGTACTGGCATCGCCACGAGAATGCCGACATGAATTCCTCCCGTTGGTCCCCACTATACACACTTTTCCGGGTTTTGCAACGTTGCGCGTGACCTCATACCATGGCGTGTGGATCGCACTGCGCGCCATGCGCTTCGCCCTCTCGCGCTCGCACCTCTGCGCGCGAGCTGGCCAGAATCCCGGCCAGGATCAGCGCGGCACCCGCTATCTGGATGGGCGAAGGGGCTTCGCCGAGCACCATCCACGCCAAGAAGATCGAGCCAACCGGTTCACCGAGCACGGTCACCGCGACGAATGTTGCCGAGAGATAGCGCAACGCCCAATTGAAGGCGGAGTGGCCGATCAGTTGCGGCACAAGGCCGAGGGCCGCGATCCATGCGTAGACCTCCAGAGGGTATGGAGCAAGTGGAACGCCAATGACAAGCAAGGCGCCGAGCAAGACGATGCCCGCCGTTCCATAGGTGAGCAGCGCGTAGACGCGCAGCGACATGCGCGGGCGCAGAGAACGGCCGATGAGGAAGTATCCGCTGACCATCCAGGCGCCCAAAAGGGCCAGGCCATCGCCGCGCAACGCCAGCCCGCTCAGGGCCAGCACGGCAGGCGCACATTTCAGCCCTCCCGCCAGCGTGCACACCTCGCTCAGGGCCACCACTCCCGTCCCGGTTAGTGCTACCAGCATGCCGAGGAGAGTGCTGCCCTTCGCCGGTTCGCGCAGAAAGAGAGTCGAGACAAGTGATACCCACAGCGGCGTCGTGGTGACGAGCACCACCGAGCTGGCAACACTTGTCATTTCGAGGGAGGTGATCCAGAAGGCGAAATGGGCCGCCAGGAAAACCCCTGAAAGAATCGCGAGCCCTGCGTCACGCCGGGTCACACGACGCAGGTGCTCTCGATCGAGCCAGAGTGCGGCGGGCAGAATTACAGACGCGGCGACGAGCATGCGCCCCGCTGCGATCAAGAGCGAAGGTCCGCCGCTCGCCTGCGCTAGGCGGATGAAGACCGAGGCCGTCGAGACCGCCAGAATCCCGAGCAGGCTTACGGCCCGGGCGCGCCGAGGCAAACGGCCCGCCTCAGGTTGTGAGTCGAGCGTCATCGCCATCGTGACAACCTGTACATCTTGAGGAGTTTCCTTGACACCTGTTTTCGATAAGACTAGAATTCTGACGCAATTTGGTGTCTACGGCAACGGCCCCCCTCGGGCCGCAATAGTACAAGACCGGTCCGGTCCCGTCAAAGGGCCGGACGCCTACCGCTCAAGGAGAGAGAAATGACCCACGAACTGCCCCCGCTACCTTACGACTACAATGCCCTCGAGCCGCACATTGATGAAGCGACGATGCGCCTGCATCACGACAAGCATCACAAAGCCTACGTCGATGGGCTCAACAATGCCGAGGCCAAGCTGAAAGACGCCCGCGACAAGGCGGACTTCGCCCTGGTGAAGCATTGGGAGCGCGAGCTCGCCTTCCATGGATCGGGTCACTTCCTTCACCACTTGTTCTGGGAAGTGATGGCCCCCAGCAGCAAAGGAGGCGGCGGCAAGCCCACTGGCGAACTGCTCAAGCAGATCGAAACCCACTTTGGATCATACGACAACTTCGCCAAGCAGTTCAGCGCCGCCGCCGCCGCCGTGGAGGGCTCGGGGTGGGCTCTGCTCGTGGTGCAACCTTCCAAGAAGCACCTCGAGATTCTCACGGCCGAGAAGCACCAGAATCTCACGCAATGGGGAGCTGTACCGATTCTAGTGCTTGACGTTTGGGAACATGCCTACTATTTGAAGTATCAGAACAAACGCGGCGACTACGTCCAGGCCTGGTGGAACGTGGTCAACTGGGCGGAAGTCACGCGCCGCTTCGAGGCAGAGTTCAAGAAGTAGCTAGGGCAGCCCCATCGCCCTCACCGCCAAAGGGCCGCACCCCAGTGATCGACTGATGCGTGCGGCCCCCCAGGTCGAAGGAGAAGCAATCATGACCCACATCATCACCAGCCTTTGCCTCCGCGACGGTGGTTGCGTGGATGTCTGCCCGGTGGAGTGCATCGTTCCGGGCAAGCCCACCGCCGAGTGGCCGTGGTTCTACATCGATCCGGATACGTGCATCGACTGCGGGGCCTGCGTGCCGGAGTGCCCGTACGTGGCCATCTTCCCGGAAGACGAGGTTCCGAACGCGCTCACCGCCAAGGAAGGCCAGCGCCTCAGCCGACCCGAAGGGACTTCCGTTTACGACGGCAACGATCATAACGGCCAAGCGGTGCATCTCGATAAGACCATCGTCAAGAAGGCGGGCGAGGTGGTGGACTTGCGGCCGGACATCGAACCCAACTACAAGTTCTTCAAGGACGGCCCGGGGTATTCGGCAAAGTAGCCGGACACGGCACGTTCCTGGGAGCCGCAAGGCTCCCTTTTTGTTGGGCGCGGCAGGAGCGAGAGATCCATGGATGAGCGCATCGAACGCGACACATTGGGCGAGGTGCGGGTTCCGGCGCACGTCCTCTACGGTGCCCAGACCAAACGCGCGGTCGTCAATTTCCCGGTTTCAGGTCGCAAGCCCTGGCGTGCATTCATCTGGTCGCTAGGCGCCATCAAGCTGGCTGCGGCCGAAGTCAATCGCGACCTGGGCCTGCTCGAGCCGGACAAGGCCTCGGCCATTGCCCAGGCGGCGCGCGAAGTCATGGAGGGGCGCTGGGATGCGGAGTTCGTTGTCGATCCCTTCCAGGCTGGAGCCGGCACGAGCCACCACATGAATGCCAACGAGGTTCTCGCCAACCGCGCCACGCAGATCCTCGGCGGCGCGTTGGGGGAGTACCGCGTGCATCCCCATGATGACGTCAACCTGGGACAGTCCACCAACGACGTCATACCTACTGCTATTCGCCTCGGCTGCCTGTGGCGGCTGGAGGATTTGCTGGGGGTGGTCGATGAACTTAGTGCAGAACTGCGCCACAAGGCGGAGTCCTTCGACCCGATAGTCAAATCCGGGCGCACGCATCTGCAGGATGCTGTGCCGGTGCGCCTGGGTCAGGAATTCGGAGCCTACGCTCACGCGGTGGCGCATGATCGGGCGCGCCTGGCACGCGCCGCGGAGGGTTTGCGTCGGTTGGGTATCGGCGGAACGGCTGTCGGCACGGGGCTCAACGCGCACCCCGAGTTCCATCCACGTATGGTCCAGCGCCTGCGCGAAGTCACCGGCCTCGACCTCTCGACCTCCTCCGACCTGTTCGAATCGATGCAATCGATGGCCGATGCGGCGGACTTCTCGGCTGCCATGCGAATCCTGGCCCTCACGCTCACGCGCATCGCCAACGACTTGCGCCTGATGGCCAGCGGCCCGGCCTCCGGCTTAGATGAAATCCGGTTTGCCCCGCTCCAGCCCGGTTCGTCGATCATGCCCGGCAAAGTCAACCCGGTCATGGCTGAGATGCTTAACCAGGCGATGTACCAGGTGATAGGTCTCGACCTGGCTGTCGCGCTGGCCTCGCAGGCCGGCCAGTTCGAGCTCAACGTGATGATGCCGGTCATCGCCCACGATCTGTTTGAGATGATGCAGCTGATGATCGGGGCGATCGGTGCCTTTACCGAGCGAGGGGTGAAGGGCCTGCAGGCAAACCCGGAGCGAGCCGCACAATGGCTGGAGCGAAACGCCATCATCGCCACAGCCCTCAACCCGCTCATCGGCTACGCCGCCGCCGCCGAGCTGGTGAAGGCGGCCCAGGCCGCCAGGCGCGGCCTGCGCGAGGTGGCCCTCGAACGCGCGAAGCGCGGCGAGCTCGCCCACCGGCAAGAGGCGCGAGCGGTGACTCCTGCCGAGGTGGAGGCCGCGCTCAACGATGTGCGCCGCATGACTGAGGGCGGGTTGCAGAGCGATGCCCACATACCCCACGCCTGAAAAAGGGGGAGGAGAACTCCGCCTGGCACCGCGCCTGGTGGAGGCGATGCGTGCAGCCCTTGACGCAGCCCTGCCCGAAGAGGGATGCGGGCTCTTATTCGGCCGCGGCCAACGCGTTGAACGTGTTGTCCCAATCCAAAATGCGCAGCATAGCCCGGTTCACTTCCGCCTTGAGCCGCAAGCCCAGTTGGCTGCGATGCAAGAGGCCGATGAGCAGGGCCTCGAACTGCTGGCAATCTATCATTCCCACCCGCGCGGGCCCGAACATCCGTCTGTGACGGACATAGAAGAAGCGGCCTATCCGCAGGCCGCTTACTTGATCTGGTGGCAAGATGTTGCACGACGTTGGCAGGTCGAACTGTTTTGGCTCGAAGGGCTCGAAGACCCCGGCGCACCGCGGGGCTATCGCCTGGGGCGCCTCCTTGTGGATGCCGAGGGCGAAGCGCCGCCTGCCTAGATGAGAGCCAGCACCAAGCCCAGCGCAAACCCCGCCGCCAAGCTGGCAAGCGCCGGACGGAAGTATCCGCGCACGGCATATAGTGCGGCCAGAGTCCTTTCAGTGAAAGTCCACACCCGCAATTGGAACTTGAGCCAGGCTACATCGGTGGGATTCATCGTGCGCCTCCTACTTCGACGTGCTGACCTTGATCACGCGGCCTTCCTCGTCGGCCACGGCGCGCACGATGCGCGACATTTCTGCCCCGCTTGAGGTGCGCACCTTACCGCGGTAGGTGAGCACGAAGTTGCCTCCCTGGCCCGAGATGCTTGGACGTGCGCCGCGCATTTCCGGGTAGTCGTGATACACCTGCTTGCTCACGCGTTCGATGGCCTGCGCTTGAAGTCCCATGTGCCTCCTCGCTTTCCCCGCGTCCGTTGCGGCTAAGCCGCCCGGGGCGCTGCGGGGCGCCCGCCGGCCGGTGCAACCGTCGAGTCGTCGATTGGGCGTCGCCGCCGCCGCATGAACGCTGGAATATCGAGATCTTCTTCGGGGGGCGGCGGCTCCACGCGGTGGCCTGCCGCCGAGGTGGAGGCGGGCGCCCCGGCTCGCGCACTGCGGCCGAGGGGCGCCGGGGCCATGCGATCGGAGCCACCCGGTGCGGCGCTGTGCAGGATGACGTGCGAGGCGCCGGCCAGCACATTGCCGAGCGGCTGCCCGCCGACGCCGGTGGCAACGATGATCGCCTGCACTCGGCCCTGCATGGCGGGGTCGATTGCCGCGCCAAAGACCACTTCGGCGTCGTGTGCGCCGGCGGCGCTCACCTCCTGCATCGCCTTGTGGACCTCGATCAGCTCCAGATCCTCACCGCCGGTGAAGTGGACGAGAATGCCGGCCGCCGTGTCGAGCGAGCCGATCTCGAGCATCGGGTTGCGCAGTGCGCAGCGGATGGCATCCACCGCCTTGTCCGGCCCCGAGCCCTGACCCACGGCGAAATACGCGCCTCCCGCCAGTTGCATCAGCGAGCGCACGTGGGAGAAATCGACATTGACCAACCCGGGACGGGTAATGAGTTCGGTGATCGCCTGCACCCCCTGACGCAGCACATCGTCGGCCAGACGCAGGGCGACGTCGAAGGTCGTCTGGCGCGGCGCGACGGCTAGTAACCGGTCGTTGGGGATGGTAATGAGCGTATCGCAATGTGGGCGCAGCTTCTCGATGCCCGCCTCGGCCGCCTGCAACCGGCGCCGGCCCTCAAAACTGAAGGGCAGGGTGACAATGGCGACGACGATCGACCCTTGCTCGTGGGCAACCTGAGCCGCGACCGGGATCGCGCCGGTGCCCGTGCCGCCGCCCATCCCGCAGGTGAGGAAGACCATGTCGGCCCCGGCCAATTGATGGGCCAGATCGTCGGCGCTTTCCTGTGCGGCCGCCTCGCCCACCTGCGGCAGCCCGCCCGCGCCCAGGCCGCGCGTTGTATGCGGACCCAAGGCCACGCGGATTGGCGCGAGGCATGTGGCCAGCGCCTGCAAGTCCGTATTGCAGGCGATGAACTCGACGCCCCCCAGGCCGAGTTCGATCATGCGATTGACCGCGTTCGACCCGCCGCCGCCCAGCCCCACCACCTTGAGTAGGGTCGTTGGGCGGGAGCTTTCGATCGCGGTGTGACGGGGTGCAGCGGTAGAACTCACTGTCGGTGTAAGCAAGGGGGTCACGCCTGGCTCCTCTCCATCGGGACCGGACGCACATGATCCACAACACACCCGGCACTGCGCAAGGTTTGCATCACTGGCGCGGGTGCGCTTTCGGCGAACAACGTGACGCGTTCGGCCCGCACGGCCTCCTCGATCGAATCGCCGATCGTCGGACGAACCGTGCGCAGTAGGTCTTGCAGCACCTGCCAGGCGGCACCGCTCAGCGCGGTCAGCCCGCCCGGGACAAGTAGATAGTGGGCGAACACCTTACCCTGGGCAGCTTCCGACTGGCGCACGCGCGCCCTTTCGCCCAACCTCTTGAGGGCGGTCACGATGGGCAGCGTCGTGCCGTCGGCACGGAACCAAGCCTGGGCGGCTTCTGGGCTGCCGGCCTCAGCGCTGAGAAGCCAGAAAGCGACATTGAGCAGGCCCTCGGGCGCACGCCGGTCGATCACCATTCGCGCAATCTCACTGTTGAGATCCAGATGGCGTTTCTCGTCGACAGCGGGGAAATTGGCGTCCAGGTTCTCGCCCAACGCTGCGCCCCCGCGCAGCATGAGCACTGGACGTGGCTGGCTCGCATGGCGGGTGACGCTTTCCTGTACCCAGTCGATCATTCCGAAGCCGCGATGGTCTTGTGAGTCGGGCGGGGTGAGGTACGGACGCACATTCGGCCAGCGCGCTGCACCGCCCGCGCCCCAAGTCGCTGGCCGGTTGAAGGTCCATGCCTCAACGGCGAAGGTCATGCCCGCCAACAGGTCCTCTTCGCCGCGGACAACCAGCGCGGCCAATGCGGCCTCGAGGAACGCCAGGTCCCAATAGTCACCGCCGGAATGGAGCGCTGGGAAAACAGGTGCGAGCCCCGCTTGCACCATCAGCTTGGCCGTTGGGATGAATGCATCCAGGAAGAGTTCAACCGGAGAACCCCGCTGCCAATCGCCCGGGGTCCACGAACTTTGCAGGTTGGGCGGCGCGAAGACTGCCACGTAGTGCACGCCCCAGCGAGCGTACGCTTGCAGTAGGGGCGCGACCTCATCGGCCAGAGAACGAATGGGGGCTTCGGGCAAGTGCAGAATGGGCTGCAGGCCGGCCTGGACGAGTGCGCGCACAAAGGGTTCGGGGACCGCGCGCCGCACGCTGCCACGCAGCGTAACCCAGCCCAGGTTCATGGCTTGGATCTCAGGCAGCCAGGTCTCGAAGTCCTTGTGGCGGTAATGCAGGTCGTCGGGGAAGTAATAGATCCCCAGCCCTGCGGGTTTCGGGGCGATCGTCGCCGGCATGGTCAGCCCTCCTGAGCAGGGTGTTGCACATCCCGTGCCAGGAGGGCCGACCGCCTAACGGGAGACGACCAGCTTCAGGAGGCGTCCCGAAGCATCCAGGCTGACGCGTGCGTATTGAGTATGCGGTGCGCCATGCGTCGAGAAGGTGCGGGCCAGTGAGACCACCCAGGCGGCCTGGCGCGTACCGGCCGAGCCATGCGGGTTCGCCGCGCCGCTACCCGGCCGCTCTGCGTGAGCTTGATAGTAGCGCAGCGGGGCTTCGCCCATGCCCGGCAGGTACTGGCTCAACGCACGCTTGAGCCCCATTTCGACTTCCGGCGTGGCCGACGAGGCAGCGGTGCTCACTTCTGCCGTGCGCAGCACCGCGGGCGGCAGCGCATGACTCTTGCGACGGACGAGGGACTTGGCATGCGAGGCGCCGTCTGCCAAGGTGGGTTCGTACATCGGGTCGCCAAGATGAATGAAGGCGATGAGGGTCTTCTGATCCTCGCCGTCCAGATACCCCTGGCGCTCTTGCATCTCCTGAGCGAACGCAAGCTTGGCGCGCCGCAGCGCCTCTCCGGTCGGGATGCCGCGCGTCACGTTGATCCAGAAGTGCCGCGCCAACAGGTCGGCGGCGATGAGCGGAGCGGCTGCCGCACCGTACGAGATCTTTGTCGAGCCGGCGAGAGACCGCGTGCCGGAGGCCAGGAATTTCATGGCCAATGCCGTTTCCACATTCTTGCCCACGGTATTGGCCCCGTAGCAGGCTTCGGTGAAAACCACCGCCGGTGCCCGGCCGGAGTTGGTCACCTGGTTGGGCGAGAGCGCCACCGGAAACTCGGTTTCCGAGTCGTCCTTTTCGGGCGCGCGCTGTCCGTACCACTCGGCGGTGTCTTCCAGCCCGTGCAAGTTGAAGTACGAGAGACGCGGGAAGGCCAATCCCTCCTTGGGCAGGTTCGTTGCGCTGGTCGGGGGCGAGACGAGCATCGCCTTGGGTTGGCCGATCGTGCGGAACACACCCAGCGAGGCCTGGCGCCAGATGCCTGCTGTGTAACCGAAGCTGTGCCCGAAGCGAACCACGAGCGGATGGAACAGTCCATATATCCATCGCACCAGACGCGCCACCCAATGTGTGGATGGTTTGCTTTCGGGCTGGCCGATGGTTTCGAGGACATGAAGCAGAAACCCGAGATCGGCTTCGGCCGGGGTCGGAATACGACCCACCGGCCATTCTGGAACGTAGTAGTTCTCATCGCGCGTCGCGTACGGGTTGTCGGAGGGAACATCCTTGTCGTCGTCGTCGGCCGGGTTGGGCAGCAAGTGGAAAGGAATGATCTCATGGCCGCCCACGATGAGCACCGCACCCACCATCTCGTTACGCCGCGCCAGCGATTGATCCAATTGGTGGAGGAGCTGCTTGACCTGCCACGCGTTGCTGGCAACCACCGGCTTGAGGTTCAACTCCTGCAAGCGGGCGGCGTCATCAACCGCAAGCAGGTAGCCAGCCCATCCCAGGCGCGCGCGCTGAACCCGAATCGCCGATTCGAGCGCGGCGATGATCTTCGCTTCGGAGGCGGGCCCATACTTGCGGGCGAGCTGCTGCAGGCTCGTAACGACAATATAGGCCGGCTGCCGTTCTTCCTCGTCGGGCAAGGATTTGCGCATGCCCAAGCGGCGTGCCAATGCATTCAACTCGCGGCGCACATCCTCGAGCGAGTCATCGCCAGGTGTTGCAGCCTGAGACGACGGCATGGCTTCGGCGTGCGCAGAATGGGGCATCTTGGCCGAGGGCAGCGGCGCCGCAGGTTCAGAGGCTAGCGTCTTGCTGTCTGGGCCGCGGAACTGCTCCCCCGGCAGCGGTCCGATCGATCCCGCCGCCGCCGAATCGACCGGGATGAAGTCGCCAATATACTCCGGCGCGGGTGGGATGCCCGGTGCGACCGGCGCCGCGGCCAAAGGCGCGCCCGCCAGGCGAGCCTCCTCAGTCGTGGTCAGCCGGTTGAGCCCGGCAGCGATCGCAATCGGTCCTGGGACGGGCATCGGCAATTGGACGGCCAACTTCGAAGGCCACAGGCTGCGATACGGATTGAACGGCCCGAGCAGTTTCTCTGTGACCTCATGCGCCGGGTCGGCGCGCGAGGCCAGGTGCATGTACTCGACACCCTTGGCGTCGTTGCCCAGCGCGAAGTTGGCTTGCGCCATGCAGATGAGCAGCGGGGCGCAGGCCGGCCACAGCGCTCGCTGCGGTTCGCCGAAGCTGAGCACCGCTGCGTGATCTCCGCCCAACCAGGCCGAGCGCACGAGCAGCCATCCGGCCAGGGGGAAGTCCTGGTGGCTGAGCGTCACGCCCTCAAACGCGGCGCGCGCCTCGGCAAAGCGCCGTGCCTGCAAGTGGCCGACGCCCGCGAACAACTTCTCCGCCCACCCGGGCAGGAGTGTGAGGTCCGCGGCCGGTGTCTGGCGCAGTGCATTGGCGCAGGCGAGCGCCGATCGGCTTTCCTTCTGCAAGTTGATGGCGGCCATCCACTCGGCGAGTTGAGCGTATAGGGTCACCTCTTCCGGTTCCGCGACCACAGCCAACTGCACTTGGAAGACTGCCGCTTCGCGTTCTCCCAGAGCCGCATGCGCCTTGGCCAGCTGGCGGCGTACGCGGAAATCGCCCGACCATTGGGCCAGCCAGGCGCGGCATGCATCGCGCGCGAAGGCAGGTTCGCGCTGGGCAAGGGCCGCCTCAACCACTGCCAGGAAGGTTTGTCGATCCACGCATCACCTCGTCTGAGCCGCAAGGGTGGGGGCGCTGTACACCAAGCCGATGGCCATCACCGCCGAGAGCAACTTGTGGGCGGAAAGGTTGTTCGGGTTGAGCTGGACTGCGCGACGCAGAACCTCGGCCGCTTCGCTATACGCGCGCAAGTTCTTCAACGTGACGCCCAGGCGATAGTACAAGTCACTCGAATTCGGATTCTGTTGCAGCGCTGCGCGGTACGCTTCCTGCGCCAGGTCCCAGCGCTTCTGGGCTTCCATGGCCATGCCGAGTTCCATGCCCACTTTCCAGTCGCGCGGGTCGAGTTCGCGAGCGCGCGTAAGCGCCGCCAGGGCCTGATCCATCTGGCCGATCTTGCGCGCGATCTTGCCCTGCAGCATCCAATGTGCCGCGCGGCGCGGTTCGAGTTCGGTGGCACTCTGCGCCGCCCGCAACGCTTCATCATCCCGTCCAAGCTTGGCCAGTGCCTCGCCCAGCGCGTGCTTCACCGCGCTCGACTCGGGATGAGTCACCGTCAGACGCTCGAGGGCCGCCAGCGCGCGGTCGGCCTTTCCGGAGAGCGTCCACAGCTGGGCCAGGTGGAGGGTGGGTTCGAAGCTGTCGCCGGCCAACGACGCGGCCTGTTCCAGATGCGTGCATGCCGCCTCGAGATCACCGGCCGCTTCATCCACGTCGGCCAAGACCATGTGCGCTTGTGAGCGGTGTGCCGTGGAGAGCAAGACCTGCTCCGCAAGTCGGCGCGCTTCCTCGCCTTGTCCGAGTCGCTGCGCCGCGCGTGCCTCGCCCAGGACCCATTCCACGGGCGAGGAGCTCTGCGCGCTGCGCCGCGCATTGCGATACGCTTCACCGGCTTCGGCAGCCTCGCCGGCGGCCAGCGCCGCTTCGCCCAACTCGGCCAGGAGTGAAGCTGGCGCCGGGTCGAGCAGCGAAACAGCGCGCCGGAAGTGAATCAACGCTCCGGTTCCATCGCCGTCTTTGCGCAGCGCACGCGCCAGGCGCGCCAGCGTTCCGCCGTTCTCGGGTGCGAGCTCGGCCGCGCGCTGATAGTGCGCGAGCGCCGCCTCGAGGTTGCCCAGCGCCTCGTGCCATTCGGCGGCCAGGGCTTCCCACGTGGCAATCGAATCGTCCGCCTCGAGCGCCGCAGCCATCGAGGTGCTGGCCGCGCGCAGATCTCCCGCCTCGGCCTGGATGAGCGCCGCCAGGGCGTTCGGCAGGGGCAAGTACCCGGCAGCATGCTGGGCCGAGTGCATGGCCTCCAGCGCCTGCGTCCGCTGCCCCATGCGCCACAGCGCCAGGCCGGCCAGCATGTGTCCGATCGCGTTGGCGGGTTCGCTTTCGAGAACTGCCTGCGCGGCTTCCAGCGCGCCCGGGAAGTCTTCGGCCACGAGGCGTGCCCGGCTGAGCGCCAGGCGGATCTCCGCTTGCGGCGCCTCGGCCGTGAGCTGGTGCAACGCCGAGAGAATGCCCGAATCGATCGGAGCAAAAGAGGCCTCTGCGCGCAGCCGCAACATGCGCACGTCGCTCTCCGATGCGCCCAGCGCTTCGGCTTGCGCCAGCGCTTCCAGCGCATTCTCGCGCGCGGCTTGGTCGGTGGCTGCCTGCCAATCCGGTGTTTCGTCGGCGTGCGCAGCCTGCCAGCGCGCGTGCGCCTCGGCCCGCTGCACCGCGGCGCGGGCAAAGGCCAAATGATGGCGGTAGTCCTCCGGCTGCGCCTGGCGCAACGCGCTCAGGCATTTCAATGCCGCCGGATAGTCCTCGAGCGCCAGGGCGGCATCTGCGGCCACCGTCAGCGCCTCAGTCGATCCAATCCCGTGTGCCAGCGCGTGGCGAAGCGCCACGCGCGCGGGGTGTGCGCTGGCTGCCTCGGGCACCTCGCCCAACCGCACGTGCGCCTGCGCCAGCAGCGCCCAGGCCAGCCCATCGTGCGGGTCGTCCGCCACCAGGCGCTGCCCGGCGGCAATGGCTTCGCCGGCATGCCCGGCGGCGATATCTACACCCGCCTTGAGGCGCAGCGCTTCCTTCGAGTCCGGCTGGGCCTCCAGAACGCGGGCCAGCCAGGCCTCGGCCTGATCGAGCCGCCCGGCGCGAATCGCTGCGCGCGAGGCGTCGCGCGCCAGGTCGACATCCTGCGGAGAGGCGCTGAGCGCTTCTTCGAAATGAGTCACCGCTTCTTCAAAGGCCCCATCCTCGGCCAGGGCCACGGCCAGGCGGCGATGGATCCATGCCGCCTGTGGTTCGACGGCCAGCGCCTTACGCCAGTAAGCCATGGCTGACGCGCGCCGCCCGTCTTCCCACAGCGCTTCGGCCGCATTGGTCAGGTGGCTCGTTTCACCCGGCTGGAGCTCGGCCGCACGCGCGAAGGCTTCCACCGCCTCCGGGTAGCGTGCCGATTTCTGCATGGCAACGCCCAGGGTTGAAATGAGCGCCGTGTCGCGCGGATCATTTTGCAGCGCCCGCTCGATGAGCAAGGCGGCTTCGGCGTAGTGCTTGAGGGTCATCAAGAACTGGGCGGCACGGTAGGCGATTTCGCCGGCGAGCGGTGAGACACAGTCGATGGCGCGGGCCATTGCCTGGCGCGCATCTTCGGGCAGGCCGGCGTGCAGCAGGCGTTCGGCGAGCGCCGCCCAGTTGTAGGCATCCTGCGGCGCCGCGTCGCACGCCTGACGCAAGAGCTCCACCGCCTTGGGCATGTTGCCGAGCGCCGCAAACACGTTGGCCAGCGAACGCAGCACCGCGCCGTCGGTCGGAGCGAGCGTGAGCAGTTGTTCGAGCGTGGCGCGCGCGTCCTCGAGCAGGCCGGCTTTCTCGAAGGCGGCCGCCAGGACCGCGAGCAACCCGCGATCATTGGGTGTGAGTTGAAGTGCCGACTGCAAGTTGGTGATGGCCGCCGCGGGCTCGCCGAGGGCGAGCAGCGCGCGCGCCAGGCCGGCGAAGGCCCGCAGCCGTTCATCCCGCGCGTCGGTCCCGATTTGACGCAGCACCTGGGTAAACAAGTCACGCGCTTCATGCGCCCGGCCGGCAAGCAGTGTCGCCTCGGCCAGCAGCAAGTCGAGTTCAAGATACTGCCCGGGCTCGGCCACCTCGCGCGCGCGCTGCAAGATCGCCAGCGCCGCGGAGGCTAATTCTTGCGAGTGAGGCGCGTCGCCCTGGGCCATGCGCACCAGCAGACGGGCCAGATCAACAATGAGAGGCTGCACGGAGGGATACAAGTGCACGGCCTGTTCGAGCACTCGCCGCGCCTCGGCCAATCGGCCTTGGGCGATGAGCGTCTGTCCCAGCACGCGCAACGCCTCCAGAGAGGCTGGCGCGAGGCGCAAGGCCTCGCGCACGCGCTGCTCGGCCTGGGTCAGGTTGCCCAGACGCAGCAGGGCGAGGGCGAGCGTGGTGAGCACAATCGTCGTGGCCGGCATGCTCTCGGCCGCGCGTTCGAGGGCGCGCACGGCCTCGGCATCTTCGCCGCGGCGGAACGCGATTTGCCCAAGCGCCAATAGCAGTTCACCTGCGGCGGCCGCCGCATCGATGCCCGCACGCAACGCCGAGACCGCAGCCTCGAGATCGCCCTTGGCCTCGTGATACTCGGCCAACGCCTTCCACGGGGCAGGGGAGCTTGCAGCCACCTTGGTGGCACGCAGCAGTGCCTCTTGCGCGCCGGCCAGGTTGCCCTGGGCCATACGCGCGCGGCCGAGCAACGCGAGGGCCTCCCCCGAAGCGGGGTTCTTGGCCAGAAGCGCGCTGGCTGCCAGCTCAACCTCTTCCGGCTGCCCGGCGGCCAGGCCAGTGCGGCCGACAGCCAGCAGCACCTCATCATCGCCCGGCGTGAGATCCTGCATGCGCTTCCACGAAGCGAGAGCCTGCGCCGGTTGATCGAGATTCTCGTGAGCGAGTGCGGCTGCACGCAGTGCCTCATGGCTGGTCGGGTCGAGTTGCACCGCCACGTTGGCCGCGTCGCGGCTTCGTTGCCAGTCACCGCACTGGGCCTCGAGCTGCGCGAGATGCAGATGCGAGGGCGCGTGCGCCGGCCGCATTACGGCGACCTCGCGCGCGGCAAACGCCGCCTGGAGCGGGTCGCCGCATTTGGCCAGCACGTCGTAGGCCGCTTCCATCAGGCGCAGCGGCTTGGGCGAGGCCGCCTTGTTCACCGCCTGGCGCGCGAATTCGCCCGCCTGAGGCAGGTTGCCCAGGGCCATATGGGTCTGCGCCAGGGCCAGCACCTCGTCGGCTTCCACCGGTTGAGGCGCCAAAATCCCTAGCGCCTCATCAGCGCGATTGAGGCGCAGAAGCGTTCGCGCCAGGCCCGCACGAATCGCCGGCTGATCCGGATCGGCCTGGTGCGCGTCCTGCCAGGCCGCCAACGCCGTCACCCAATCGCCTTCCTCTTCGCCGGCCCGCGCGAGCTCCATACCCACTTTGGCCGCGGCCCGTTTGGTGTCGTCCCACAATTTGGCCAGACGATCGCGCGAGGCGTCGCCTCGCCCGAGTGCGCGGTCCACTCGCGCCGAGAGCATCACCTGCTCCGAGCTTTCCATTCCGCCGGCTGCGCCGCGCGCCTTGGCCTCGCCCGCCGGTTGCGCCGGTGCATGCGAGGCGAGCGCGCGCGCCAGGTCCGCTTCGCCCAGGTCCTCGGCCGCATCGAGCAGCGCGTTCCACATCGCGGGCGCGATGCGCGTCGACCACTCGCCCAGAAGCTGCGCGGTGCGTGCGGTGCCTTCATTCGCGAGCAGGGCCTGGACGAGGAGGAGTGCCTGCGACGGGCGCGCTGCCCACACCGCCGGGGCAAACTGCGCGGCGCTTGGGCACAGACCGTAGGCGCAGGCCAGAACGACCCGCGGCGGTGCGCCCAATTGCATCAGGCTCTCGAGCCCGCGGCTGCGCGCGAGGAGCGCCGCGGCCGCCAGGGCCGCGCGCGCCAGGTCGAGCTCGCCGCCGTCACGGATCGACTCGAGCGCGGCCAAAGCCCGCTTCTCGTGTTCGGGAGAAAGCCTCAGTCGTTCGGGGTTTGCCTCCGTGCGCGCCTCAACCGCAAACGTTCGCAGCGCACTCGTGTCGCCGGCTAGCAGCAAACCGAGCGGCCCCGGCCGCCAGCGTTCGGGCGCGCTGCCGGCAAAGGCCATCGCGGCCGCGAAGAACGCGCCGTCTTCAAGCGCCTGCCACAGTGTGGGTTCGTAGCGCAGGCGCCGAATGAGGAGCGCGCGTTCCGCGGGCGCGAATGCCGTCTCGAGCCGCTCTGCGAAGTGCAGTTCGGAGGTCATGCCTCGCCTCGTGTGGGCCGTGCGATGGATTGAGGTACCGCGTGCTCAGCCTAGACCAGCGGCCACTGGATCTGCATCACCACGTAATAGGCCGCGCCGATCAGGCCGATGCCCGCCGCCATCAGGAACATGCCCACTCCGGTGGAGGTCCGCGTGAGCTGATTGAGCAGGCCCAAGATCTCGCCCACCCCGCTCACCACCCCGGCCATGTCGTGGCTCATGCCCTTCTCGCTCAGCTTGGCCGATTGGGCCGCCAGCACGCGCATCTCTTTCGAGAAGCCGCGGCTCGCCAGGACGATGATGCCGGCCGCCAGGCTGCACAGCCCCGCGCCCATCACCGTCATCGCGATGAGAACTTGCATGTCGGTCAGACTCAACATCGTGGAAATCATCGTCGCCTCCCGTTGCCTAATCCGGTTTCTGGGAGACGTTGATGCAAGTGGCGTGCCAGGGGGCTTGTCTGCGAGGCGCAGGCCAAAATCAGCCTGAGGAAGCGGGGATCGGGCACGTTCGGCGCAGGGCCGTTCCCGCCCTTCTTACCGTTGCGTTTCAGGTCGTGCACACGCCACGCCAAGGCAGGTCCTGGGGCATGTGGATCGCCAAAATCCAACAAAGACCCCCTCCCCAGATTCGGGGAGGGGGTGGTGGGTGATGATGCCCTGGGTAAGTGCGAAGGAGGGTGCCCCTGCCCAGGGGTCGGCAGGAAGGCAAGGCGAAAGCGGAAAGCCTGCGGCTAGCCCTTGCTCCCACGCTTTGGCGAGGGGGGCTTCTCGGCCACCGGCTCCTCGGGGACGAAAGCATGAAACTCAATCGGCAGATCGCCCAGATCGATGCTATCGGAATCGCACAGCATCGCCGCACGCTCCACCACGTAGCGCAGCTCACGGATGTTGCCCGGCCAGTTGTGCGCCGCCAAAGCGTCCAGGGCGCGCGGCGTGACGCCGTCGAGCGAGGCGCCTGTGCGCTGGTTGTACTTGCGCAGGAAGAGGCCAACCAGTGCCGGGATGTCCTCTTTCCGCTCGCGCAGGGGCGGCAGATGCAAGTCGGCCACCTTCAGCCGGTAATACAGGTCTTCGCGGAACTCGCCCTTGCGGGTCATCTCTTCCAGGTTGCGGTTGGTTGCGGCCAGCACCTGCACGTCGGTGTGCAGTTCGCTCAGGCCGCCGACGCGGCGGAAGGTGTGATCGTCCAGGAAGCGCAACAGCTTGGCCTGCAGCTCCAGGCGCAGCGCAGAGATCTCGTCGAGGAACAGGATGCCCTCGTCGGCTGCCTCTACCAATCCCGGCTTGCGTTTCGATGCGTCGGTAAATGCCCCGGCTTCGTGGCCGAACAGTTCCGATTCGATGACCTCCGTCGGCAGCGCCGCGCAGTTGACGGGGAAGAAGGGCTTGGCGGAGCGTGGTCCCAGGAGGTGAATGGCGCGCGCCAGTATCTCTTTGCCGGTGCCTGTCTCGCCGGTGATGAGCACCGGCGCGGCGGTGGCCGCGGCGCGCCGGGCCTCGTGCAGCACGCGCTGCATGTCCGCGCTGTCCCCGGGGACCCACTCCAGGGCTTCGGCGCGGGCCGATCGCTGGTATACGTCGAGCTCGCGTTGTAGGCGCACCACCTCGCTGGCGCGCTGCACCACCCGCCGCAGCTGCTCCGGGTCGAGCGGCTTCTCGAGCATATCCACCGCGCCCAGGTGCGTGGCTTCGACCGCCGTGGCCACGCTGCCGTGGCCGGTCACGACGATCGTTTGCGGGCGCGGTCGGGTGGCCGAGATTCGCCGCAAAAGGTCGAGCCCGTGCCCGTCGGGCAGATTGAAGTCGCAAATCACGATATCGGTCAGCCGGCTGTCGAGCGTCTCCATCGCCTTGGCCAGGGTCGGGGCTTCGAGCACCTCGTAGCCGTCGGCCGTGAGCAGGCGGTTCATCGAGCCGCGGGCTTTGGCTTCATCTTCGACGATGAGCACGCTGTAGGTCATGCGCCGTCCTCCTCGGCAACTGGAATGCAGATGCGGAACACCGTCCCCGAGCCGGGGTAGCTTTCCGCAATGAGTGTACCGCGATGGGCGTCGAGGATGTGGCGCGAGAGCGCCAGCCCCAGCCCGTGGCCCTCGGCGCGCGTGGTGACGTAAGGCTGGAAGAGTTTCTCGCGCACCGTGGAGGGCAGCCCCTGGCCGGTATCGGCCACCCGCACTTCTACCGCGGGGCCGCCGCTGGGCAGATTGCGTGCTTCAATCGTCACCGCCAGGTGCCCGCCCTCGGGCATGGCTTTGGCGGCGTTGTCGATCAGGTTGATGATAACCTGCTCGATCGAGAGCGGGTCGGCCATGGCGTGTGGCACACCCTCGGGCGCGGTCAGGTGCGATTGCACGCCCGCCCGCTCGAGGGTAGGCCGCATACGTTGCAGGATGCGGTTGACCAGCGCCACCATGTCGGTCGGCACCAGGCGGAAATCCTGCCCACGGGCGAAATCGAGCATGCGCCGCGAGATGTCGCTCAGGCGGCGGCATTCACTTTGCGCTTCTTTCACCAGCTCCGCCACTTCCGGCGTCAGGGTGTGCAGCGTGCCCATTTCACCCAACTGCAGGGTCAGGTTGTTGAGCGGGTTGCGCACCTCGTGGGCGAACGCGGCCGCCAGCCAGCCCAGCACGGCCTGGCGCTGCAGGTGCTGGGCCTCCACCCGCGCCGCCTGGCTGGAGGTGATGTCGGAAAGGATGACCAGCGTTTCGTCCGGCGCTTGCGCCGGGTCGCTTCGAATGGGGATGGCCCGCAAGAAGGCCGGGAACGACTCACCCGAGCGGCGGTACAACGTCAACTCGTTCACTTCTTGGATGCGCCCGCTTTCGCCGGCGGCACGTACCGCGACCACGGCCTCCGGTGCGGTCAGCCAATCATCCAGTTTGGCTTGCCGCAGCTCGCCCTCGCTGTACTCGAGCATCTCTTCCGCGCCCGGGTTTGCGTCCACCACCTGGCCATTGGCCGTGCGCAGGAGCAGGATCGCGTGCGGCAGCTCCTCGATCAGTGACTGATTGACCGACTGCACCCGCGAAAGCTGCAATTGCATGCCGGTCAGCGCGCTGGTGCGCGTCCGCGCGCGGATCCAGGTCTCGGCCGCGAGCGCGCAGATCGCGAGCAGCAACCCCAGGTCGTAGGGCGGGTCGCTTTCTTGCCAGGAGTAGAGCAGCGCGGCCAGAGGCGCCTCGCCCGGCGGGACGGTAAGCAGTGCTAACTCACGCACGCCGTTCGCGCCCGCCCAACGGGTGAGTTCCGTTGTCGTCGGCTGTCCCAGCTTCCACGACACTCGGCCTGTCGCCGAGGAGGTTTCGTCGTGCGCGATCGAGGCGGGCAGGGCGGGCGCTTCGCCCCGGCTGTGGGCCAGGTTCAGCGCATGCCCTTCGGCCGCGGGCAAATAGAGCCCGAATGCGCTACATGGCAGTAGCGTCGCGCACGCCTCAGCGAATGCCGCCGCCGGATCATCACTTCCGGGCGTGCGCAGCGCTTCCACCAGCGTGCCCATCCCCACCTGCAGGCGAGGCACGTAGGCCCCCTCATACTCACTTTCCGCGCGCAGGGTGACCAGTGCTTCGGCGGCGTCGCCCTCTCCGAGGGGCATGACTTGAATGTCCCACAGGCGCGGATGGACTTCGCCCGCGAGTTCGAGGCGTTGGCTCCAGCGCACAGGGCGGCCGGTTGTCCGATTATGCAAAATGCGATCGAGTTCGGGAAGGGAAAGGAGTTCGGCGATAGGCACACCGATGATTTCATCGCGTGCCTTGCCGAGCCGCCGTCCCGCCGTGGGGTTGGCGTCCAGGATGCGTCCGCCCGCCGAGGCCACCAGGAACAATGCTTCGTGGTTGAGTTCAGCAAGCGCCAGGGCGTGAGCCGAGATGCGCTCGGAGGGCTTTGACTTCGCGCGCGAAACCCGCATCGGCAGGGGGCCTTCCGGGTCGGTCAGGATGCCGAGAGCGCGGCGCTCCGCTGGGCGCGCTGCGTTCGGCGCAGCGCGGCGGGCAGGATGCCTTCCATGGCGCGATACTTGGCCACCGTCCGGCGCGCCACCGGGATGCCGCGCTCCTTTAGCATACCAGCAACTTCGGTATCCGTCAGGGGCCGGTTCTCCTCGGCAATGATCGAGCGCACCACGTCGCGCACCGACAGACTGCGGTCGAAGAATTTCGAGAGGGGCACAATGCGTCCGCTGGGCAGCGCGGCCCGCTTGCGGCTCACGGCGCGCGAGATGGTCGACTCGTGCACCTCCAGCCGCTGCGCGATGCGCACGCGGGTCATCGGGATAAGTTCGCGGTCGGTGCCCAGGATGAAAGCGCGCTGCTCCTCGGCCAGGATCGCCGCCAGGCGCAGGATGGTGTGCTGACTCTGACGCAGGCACTTCTCCACCAGCGCCGCCTCTTCCACCTTGCCCTCCCAGTTCGCGCGCTCGGCGCCGCTGAGCGTCTTGACCAGCGTGCGGATCTCCGGGTTGACGCGCAGGCGGCCCACCAGCGGCGCGTAGACTTCGACGATGAGCGGACCTTCGGCGGCGTTAGGGGCCAGGCGGAACACCATTTCAGCTTCGTGATACAGCTCGGGGTCGGGTGCGGAGCGCTGGTGGTCATGGCCCAGAAAAGTGCGCCCGGGGTACGGCGTCAGATTGAGGCGAATGAACTTGGCCGCCTCTTCCACATCCGGCCGGGGAAGCGAGAGGGCGCGCGCAATCAGGCCGAACTCGCCATGGGCCAGTGACTCGAGATGTTCGAGGATGATCGGGCGCACGGCCTCTGGCACGTTGTGCGTTTCGGCCAGCTGCTCCACCTGAATGAGCAGCGCTTCGATGGGTGAAGCCGCCCCGATGCCCGGCGGGTCACAGCGCTGAATGGTGTGGAGCACTTTTTCGACGACGGCCAAGGGCTGGTGCAGATAGCGCGCAGCCTCCGCCGACGATTCGGGCATCAACCCGTTTTCGTCGAGACGGGCAATGAGATAGTTGGCCACGGACCGTTCTTCGGGCGAGAGTTCGGGCCCAATCTGGCGCAGCAGAAAATCCGAAAGCCGTTCCGGCTGAGCGGGTTCGGGCAGGTTCTCCTCGCCGCTCTCGTCGCGACCTCGCCCGGGGGGCGTGGCCAGGAAGACAATCGGGCCTTCGCGGGCAGGGTGACAGACCGGGCACGGTCCGGGCAAATACAACGCGCGCCGGCAGGTCGGGCAGCGCGTGGGTTTGGTCAGCTCGAGGGCCGGGTTGGAGGCCAGGACAGAATTAAGGAATTCGCTCTGCTCGGCTCGCGAAAGGCCGAGCAGGTTCATGGTCTGTGTCAGATGCGCGGTGGCGGTCTGGCGAATGCGAGGGATAGCGCGTTGGGCAGGGAGCATCTCGTCAAGTCCTTTCCTGGCCGGGCCGCCTGGGCGCCGGGATTGGCGCCGCTCGCGGCGGGAGTATAACTTCGGTCTCTGGAATAGACAAGTTGCAAGATGCGTGCCGCCTGGCTCGAATCATGCCCTGGCAGTAGATTACGCCATCATGATTGCGTAGTATGCGATTGTGCAGGCGGAATTGCGTCAAACGGAGTCGCCAGACCGAACCGTCGGATCGGAACCCGCCGACTAGGGGGCTCAGGGCCAAATCCTGACAATCGAGGGGAATGCGCGAACTGCGCCGAACCGCGAGCCTATCGGGTCGAGTGATAAGCTGCGCACGATGCCTAGGCGGTCGGGTGAGCTATCTCCACATACTCCGCATCAACCGCCTCTGCAGTATCTAGGCCCAAGTCCTTCAACATCTCGACGATCAACTTGGCCTTGATCTCGGCGTCCTTGCGCGACCAGGTGCGGCTCTTCACTTCGAGGAAGTACCCCGGGAGCCGAGGCTGCGAGACCTGGTCCAGGTTGATGAAGAATTCTGTGTCGTGGTAGCGCGCCAGCCAGCGCAGGCGATCCTTGCGGATTTCGATTTCGCGGGTGGGCTGGAAGTATTCGCGGTAGAAGCGCAGGCTGTGGGTGGCGGGGGCGATGAAGCGCGAGCGTGAAACCAGGATCGAGTGCGCAAGCGATGGGTCGCGCGCCTGGCCGGTCAGCGTCAACCGGTAGCGCACGTTGTACACCTCGCCGTCCTCGCCTAGGAACTCGTCCTCCCGGTAGCGCAGCCGCCCTTGGGCCGGATCGTCGAAGACGAAGTAGGTATCGTATTCGCGGTAGCGACGCACACGGAGAACGGAAAAGGGCTCGGCTCCCATCGCCCGCACCACGCCCTCGCGATCCGCCAGGCGCACTTTCACTTGCACCTCGAACGATTCGCCCTCCGTGGCTCCGCCGATGGCCACCAGCTTGGAGAATACCGAGGTCTCACGTTCAATGAGGAAGGTGTCGATGCGCTTGGCCACCTCGCGCGCCTGGCGCATCAACTCCGCTTCGTCCAGCGTTTGCAACTCGCGCCCTCGCATCAGCCATCGGCCGCTTACCATCACATCGGTCACGTCCGAGGCATGCGCGGTGTACACCAGTTGGGAGTACAGCGCATCGGTGCTGCGCGAGAAGCTGGGCGAATTGTGCAGGGTCGAAAGGTCGACAATTGCCACATCGGCCGATTTGCCCGGTTCGAGCGACCCGATGCGGTCGCCCATGTAGAGCGCCTTGGCGCCCAGGCGCGTGGCCATGGTCAGCGCCATGCGCGCTGGCAGCGCCGTCGGCATGCCGCTCTGTCCCTTGGCGATGAAAGCCGCCAAGCGCGTTTCTTCGAACATGTCCAGGTCGTTGTTGGAGGCCGGTCCGTCGGTGCCAATGCCTACCGCCAGCCCGGTCTCGAGCATCTTCACCACCGGCGCGAAGCCCGAGGCCAGCTTCATGTTGGAGGAGGGGTTGTGCGCGACGCCCACGTTGTAGTGCAAGAGGGTACGCATCTCGCCCTCGTCGATGTGTACGCAGTGCGCCGCGAGCACTTTCGCGTCGAACAAGTTTTGTTTCTTGACGTAGGGAATGACCGGCATGCCGTGCTCGCGGCGCGAGTTCTCAACCTCCAGCGCGGTTTCCGCTAGGTGGACGTGCAGGGGCACGTCGAACTCGGCGGCCAGTTCGGCACTCTGGCGCAGCATGTCGGCGGTGCACAAGTAGGGCGAATGCGGCCCAACGGCCGGCATCACCAATGGGTGATCTTTCCAGCGCTGGATGAATTCGCGCGAGGCCGCCAGCGCATCCTCGAACGAGGGGGCATCCGGGCTGGGGAACTTGAGCACCGTTTGTGCACACAGCGCCCTCATGCCGGCTTCGGCGGTCGCCGCAGCCACGTCCTCCTCGAAATAGTACATGTCGGCAAAGCAGGTCACGCCCGAGCGGATCATCTCGGCGCAGGCCAGGCGCGTGCCCAGGCGCACGAAATCCGGCGTGACGAACTGGCGCTCGACGGGGAACATGTAGCCCAGCAGCCACACGTCCAGGCGCAAGTCGTCGGCGATGCCGCGCAAGAGGGTCATCGCCGCATGAGTGTGGGCATTGACCAGGCCCGGAATGACCACGCGTCCGCCACAGTCAAAGCGTTCCCCGGCCTGGAAGCCCGATTCGACCTCAGACTGCGGCCCAATGGCCGCGATGCGTCCCTCGCGAACGGCCATCGCACCGGGCGAATAGACGTGATACTCCTCGTCCATCGTCAGGAAGACACCGTTGGTGAGGAGTAGATCGGCTTTCTTCACAGTGCACCTCGTGAGGCTGTGCAGGCAGGCCGGGCGCGGCGCGCCGGCCGCGCACCGATTGGCTGGATTATACTTATCGATCTACCTCCCAACAACATGTCCCCTGTGGCGGAGGTGCTGCCCATGCAGGTGCCCCATGCGCGCTGTCGACCTGATCATCAAGAAGAGAGATGGCCTCGAACTGACGAAGGAAGAGATCGGCTTTTTCGTGGCCGGCCTCACCTCGGGTGAAATCCCCGATTACCAGGTTTCGGCTTGGGCGATGGCAGTTCTGTGGCGCGGGATGACCGTGCGCGAAACAACCGACCTGACGCTGGCCATGGCCCATTCGGGCGAGATGCTCGACCTGAGCGGGGTGGTCAAGTTCGTTGTCGACAAGCATTCGACCGGGGGCGTTGGCGACAAGACCACTCTCGTTGTGGAGCCGATCGTGGCCGCCTGCGGGGTTCCGGTGGGCAAGATGTCGGGGCGCGGGCTGGGCTTCTCGGGTGGCACACTCGACAAGATGGAATCCATCCCCGGCTTCCGCGCCACGCTCACCCGCGAAGAATTCGTGCGCCAGCTCAAGGACATCGGCCTGGTGTTGTGCGGCCAGACAGGAGAGTTGGCCCCGGCCGACGGCAAGCTGTACGCGCTGCGGGATGTGACCGGCACCGTGCCGGCGCTGCCACTCATCGCCTCCAGCGTGATGAGCAAGAAGATCGCCGCTGGCGCGCAGGGCATCGTCCTGGATGTCAAGGTGGGTCTAGGGGCCTTCATGCCCACGGTCGAGATGGCCACCCGCCTGGCGCAGCTCATGGTGGGCATCGGCAAACGCGCCGGGCGGCGCATGGTGGCGCTCGTTTCGGATATGAACCAGCCGCTAGGCTGCGCGGTGGGCAATGCGCTTGAGGTGCGCGAGGCGATTGACACGCTCAAGGGCGGAGGCCCAACCGACTTCCGCGAACATTGCCTGGAAGTGGCGGCTCACCTCTTGATGGTGGCCGGCGCGGCGCGCTCGATTACGGCTGCGCGAGGGCTGGCGGTTTCCCGGCTCGAAGACGGCTCGGCGGCGGCCAAGTTCCGCGCGCTCATCGCGCGTCAGGGCGGCGCGGCGGAGGTGGTCGACCATCCGCAGCTCCTGCCCGCCGCGCCGCTCCACGCCGCGCTGCGCGCGGCGCGCTCCGGCCACGTGGCCCAAGCCAATGCGCGCGTGATTGGCGAGTGCGCGGTGGCCCTGGGCGCGGGGCGGGCCAAAAAGGGCGACCCGATCGACCCAGCCGTCGGCATCCTCATGAGAGTCAAGGTCGGCGACCGAGTGAGTGCGGGCGACCCGCTGTGCGAAGTACATGCCCGCACGCAGGTGCTGCTCGAGCAGGCGCTCCAGCAAATCGCCTCCGCATTCGTCATCTCCTCGCGGCGAGTCGAGTCGCTGCCGTTGTTCTACAAGACGATACGAGGGTAGTCCTGGGTGGCCAGTACGGGCACGCCATGGCGTGCCCCCAACACAGGCAGAGAACGAAAACGGCCGCGTCATACGACGCGGCCGGTCTACTCTCAAACGAGCGGGGGCTCACGTCTCGCCCCACAACCACTCCCACCAGATGCGCCAATTGGGCAGGGCGGGAGGCAGGGTAGTCTCCGATGCGGTCGCGGGCGCAGCGGAGGCCGGAGTCACGGGTTGCACCAGGACCTCGCCCGGCAGGGCCATCTTGGCCTCGCTGCGTGCCCAGCGCGCGACCGCCTCGTCGCTGCGCGCAACCGCGATCTCCGTCGCCAACCCGGCCGACTGGCTCGACAGCGCCGTCACTTGCGAATCCAGCCGGCGCTCGAGCTGCCCCAGTTCGCTTGCCTGCCCAATCCGCCGCCACAACTCGCCCAGCAGCAGGAACAGAACAACCACCGCCACAATGGCCATCCAGCGGTTGGAGCGTTCGGGTTGGACGTTCGGCTCAGGTGGGGTTTCCATGCGGCCTCGACCCAACTATACGCGGATTGAGCGCGGCTGGCAAGACGCGGGACGTGATCAGTCGAGCTCGATGAACTCCAGGTCTCGCCCGGCCGTGTCGAGCAGGCAGAAACTGGCGCTCTCCAACCGCACGCCGCCCACCGCACCCGGGTTGACCACCTGAGTTGTGCCATGCATCTCGTTTCGGCGGCGATGGGTGTGCCCGCAGAACACGAAATCGCAGTTGCCGTAGCGCACAAGTTCATCCAGCGCCTCGGCGCGGTGGCCATGCACCGCTCCCACGCGCACCCCATCCAGCACGGCGCGGAAATCCGGACCGGCGGAGCTTCCGTTGCCGAGCGCCCCAAGCACCCGCTCAATGGCCGGCAGGTCGTGATCCATGTTGCCATGGACGTAGTTCACCTTCAGCCCGGCAAACAGACGCAGTGTGGTGGCTCGCGCCAGGTCGCCGCAATGCAGAACCTGCGCTACGCCGCGGGCGCGTGCGATTTCGAGCGCGCGGGCTGTGTTGCCCAAGTCGTCGTGTGTGTCGGACAGGATCGCCAGGATCATGACGTCTCCACTGCAAGTTCGGTCAGTTGCTGGATAACGCGCTCACCCGCGCGGCGGCCTTCGCGTCGTGGATAAGGGATGCGGTAGCGAATCTTGCGCCAGACCCAGCGTTTCTGCATGAAGGCGTTGATGCGCGAGAAACGGTGCCGGTCGCGGGGCCCGTAGGAATAGTCCTCCAGTCGCGTCGCGCGTCCCCCGATCCACTTCTCGATTCGATTGCTGCTGTAGAAGAGGCGCGGCCGATGGAGCACGCGCCGCAGCAATCCGAAGTAAGTGCGAATCGTTTCCGCTTCCATCTCCTGCATCGAGTCGGTGTTCAACGCAAGGTCGATCGACTCACTGGGGAGGTCATTCGCCGCAGCAGGCGTAAGGCATATGAAATCATATCGCTCGAGGTCGACCAGCCGAGCGTCATTCTCTCCAAGCATGAGGAACCGCGCTTGCGGAAACGTCAGCGAGAGCAAAACGCTTGAGAAGGGAAGGATCTCTGGCAGGTCAACGAGGACGAGCGTGCTGTTGGGGATGAGCTGGCGCAGGGCGAGCGCGAGCAGGCCCGTGCCCGGGCCGATCTCCAGCGCGACCAGCCGTTGCCGCCCGCTTGTGATGTTGTCCGAGAGGAACGGCGCGATCGAGTGCAGATGATGGAGTGCGCGCAGGTAGTCGTACGAAAGGCGGCGGCCGAACCAAGGGTAGCCAAGGCGCGCACCGCCGAGGGTGAGGCGCGGCAGAGAGAGCGCGAGCGCGCGGCGTGCCGCCGGGCTCTGGCTCCATGGGGGTAGGGGGTGCCGTGTGCCGAGCCACACCAGCCGATCGACCATGTTGACCCAATCCAACTCAGAGTACGATCGACCCGGGAAGTAGAACCCGCTTTCCCCCCGCAGCAGAGCAATGCCGCGCTCGGCATCCAGGAGGGAGAAGGCAGCTTCTGCCTTGTGATGCTGCCAATAGGGCGAAAGCGTGTGCCCCGCTTCCGCCTCCCGCGAGAGGCCGATCTCGAGCGAACGTGCGATGAGACGCGCGCGCTCGGGGGGAAGCTGGACCGTGAGCGTGTGTTTCTCCCTGGGCATGTGACTCGGCGCCTAAGCCGGGGTCTGGCGGTTGGCGACGGCCTCGATCAGATCGCAGGCGCGGGCAGTGGCGCTGCCCACGTGCGCGAGATACGAGGTGGCGGCCTGCCGCGCGGCTTCGCCCGGCGCCTCGCCCTCCTGGGCGGCGGCCAGGAAGCGCTCGAGGTCATCGCGGCTGGCAATGGCGCTCGCGACCCCGCGGCCGACAAAATCCCAATCGTCAAGCGGGCGCGACAAGGTAAGGATGCCGACCGAGCGGCGGAGAAGCGCTGCCTCCAACCCGGCCGTGGTGCTGAACATGAGAACGCATCGCGAGGCAGCCACCAATGGATACAACCCGATCTCGACCACTTCGGCGAAGCCTTCCGCGCCCCATTCATGCAGTTTTATGCGGAACCGTTCCGCGCTCTCCCCGCGATGCAGCTTGAAGCGCAAGCGCACGGCCTTCCAGCGCTCCGTGGAGCGCAGAGCGGCCACCCATTCGAGCAGCCGGCGCAACGCGGCGTCCTTCTCCTCGGCCGAAATGATGAGCATCTTCTCGATCGGGCTGGAAAGGAACGTAAGCGGGAAGTCACCCTCGGCCATGGCCAACTTGCGGCGCGCCTCGTGTGCGGCGTGCGACCAATCGCTTGTCGCTAACTGGTCGAAGCGCGGGTTGCCGGTAATGCGAATGCGCGCGGCCGGGACGCCCACGCGTTGGAAGTAGGCCTGTGACATCTCGCCCCACGCGGCGTACCAGTCGCAGCCACCCTGGCCGTACATGCGCAAGCCGCCTTCGATGCCGAACATCAGCCGCCTCCGCCAGCGAAAGGCCAGCTTGCGCCAGGTCGGGCGCTGAAAGAGGTCCTTGCGCATGCTCTCCTGCAAAAGAATGGAGGGCACCCCCAGCCGGCGGGCGGTCCTGACGAAGGTGTTGGAGGGGAAGTTGCGGTCGTTGAGCACGACTACTGCCGCGGGGCGCACGCGCGTCACCTGGCGCTCGATCTCGCGGCGCAGCGGTGCGGCGCGCATCTCCCAATCCAGGTCGGGGCTGGGGAGCGGCGCCTCGGCCAGGCGCACGTAAGGCACACCCAGCGCTTCGAGCGCGGGCACATTGGATGGCTTGCGCAGGATCTCGCAGTCGGAGTACACGACGACCGGCAAGCCGCGACGCCGCAGCTCGTGGACGACCGGCGTGAGCATCGCCATATGCGAATCGCTGGCGGTCAGTTCAAGCAGAATGGGGGCGGAAAGGGTCATGCCTCTTCTCGAACGGCGTTTTGCAGACGCTGAATGCTGATAGCCCAGAGGACGATGGGCTTCCGGAGGCAGCGATTCGCCTCGTGCTACTCGCCCAACTGGTGCTTCAGCTTGGCGCGCGTCTCATGATGGGCGGCGAGCTTCTCGCGTTCCTTGCCCACGATCGCAGCCGGCGCGCGCGCCGCAAAATCACCCGCCAAGAGCGTCTCAAGCCGCTCGATGTGCGCTTCCACCTCGCGCAGTTCAGCCTCGAGGCGCGGTCGCTCGGAGGTTTGGCCGCCCGCGGCTTCGAGCATAACATGGACTTCGACCGGACCCACGGTGAGTGGCACGCCTTGCGGTGTGCCCTGCCCGCTCGCGGCAATCTCCAGACGTTGGCCGTCGAGGTGCGCCAGCGTAACGAGCGCCGGGCGCATGGCCTCGAAGACCGGCAGTGCCCGTCCAGCGACGATGCGCGCCGCCAGGCGTGAGCCGGCTGGCACCTTGCGCTCGGTGCGCAAGTTGCGGATTGCACGCACCACGTCGGCAAACAACGCGAAATCCGCCAAGGAATTGTCGTCGACCGAATGCTGCGGCGTCGGCCAGGGCGCAATGATGAGTGCCTCCGGCCAGCCCTCGCGCGGGCCGAATTCGTCTCCGGCCGCGATCGCGGCGCGGCGCAGGTTGCCCCACAGCTCCTCGGTGACGAATGGCGTGAACGGATGCAGCAAGCGCAGGCACGCGTCCAACGTCGTCACCAGTACGCGCGCCGTGTGCCGCGCGCGGCCGGACGACTCGGCCATCTGCACCTTGGAAACCTCCACGTACCAATCGGCGAACTCGCCCCAGAAGAACTCGTACACTTGGCGCCCGGCCTCGCCGAACTGGTAGGCTTCCATCAAGCGCGTGGCTTCGGCCACCACCTGCGCGAGACGCGATAGGATCCAGCGATCGGCCGGGGTGGGGGGCAGCGCAGGTGACGAGCCGGCCGCCGGTAACCCCGCCAGGTTGCCAACCACGAAGCGCCCCGCATTCCACAGCTTGTTGGCAAAATTCCGGTTGGCCTCCACTCGGTCCAGGCTCAAGTTGAGGTCATTGCCCGGGCTGGCGCTGGTCAGCAACGTGAAGCGCAACGCATCCGTGCCCATCGCGGGCAGACCCTTGGGGTAGGCCTCTTCGACCTCCTGGCTCGTTCCGGCCTCGCGGATTTGCTCGATTGTGGCGCCATCCATCACCCAGCGCGGGTCGATAACATTGCCAAGCGATTTCGACATCTTCCGGCCGCGTCCGTCGCGCACCAGCCCGTGCAAGTACACGGTGTGGAAGGGCGGCTGGCCGGTGAATTCGAGGCCCATCATGATCATGCGCGCGACCCAGAAGAACAAGATGTCGTAGCCCGTTTCCAGCACCGAGGTCGGGTAGAAGTAGGCCAGGTCGGCCGTCTGGTCGGGCCAACCCAAGGTTGAGAACGGCCACAGGCCCGAGGAGAACCAGGTATCCAGCACGTCCGGGTCCTGCTCGAGATGGTCCGCGCCGCAGGTCGAGCAATGTTCAGGATCCTGGCGCGTGACAGTCTGGTGTCCTTGCGGGCAATACCACACCGGGATGCGGTGGCCCCACCACAACTGCCGCGATATGCACCAATCCTGGATGTTTTCGAGCCAGTTGGCGTACACCTTCTCGAAGCGTTCGGGGATGATGCGGATGCGCTCGTCACGCACCGCCGCCAGCGCCACCTCGGCCAACGGCTGAATGCGAACAAACCACTGGGTGGAGATCATCGGCTCGATGATCTCACCTCCGCGTTGCGAGCGCGGGATGTTGAGCGTGCAGGGCTCCTCTTTGATCACCAATCCGGCGTGGCGCATATCCTCCCACAGCCGGCCACGCGCCTCGAAACGGTCAAGCCCCTGATAGGGCCCGCCGTGAGCGTTGACGCGTGCGGCTTCATCGAGGACAGACAGTACCTGCAACCCGTGGCGTTGCCCCACCGCATAGTCGGTCGCATCATGCCCGGGGGTGATTTTCAGCGCACCGGTCGCGAACTCTCGCACCACGCTCTCATCGGCGATGACCGGGATCTCGCGGTCGAGGATGGGCACCAGCGCGGTTGCCCCCACAAAGCGTTTGTAGCGATCATCCTCCGGGTGGACGGCCACAGCTGTGTCGCCGAGAATGGTCTCCGGGCGCGTGGTCGCCACCGGGATGAAGTCGGTTGACCCCTTGATTCGGTACTTGAAATGGTAGAGCGTGCCCGGCTCCTCGCTGTACTCCACCTCCAGATCCGAGACCGCGGTGCGCAGCCCGGGCGACCAGTTGACCAGGCGGGGGCCGCGGTAGATCAGCCCTTTCTCGTACAGGCGCACGAACGCCTCGCGCACGGCGCGCGCGAGGCCCTCATCCAGTGTGAAGCGCTCACGCTCCCAATCGCAGCTTGCGCCCAGCCGGCGCAGTTGGTCGAAGATGATGCCGCCGTATTTGCGCTTCCACTCCCACACGCGCTCGACGAATTTCTCGCGGCCGACTGCCTCGCGCCGCGTCCCTTCGCGCTCGAGCAATCGCTCCACCTGCAGCTGGGTGGCGATGCCGGCGTGGTCGGCGCCCGGCACCCACAAGGTGGGCACGCCGCGCATGCGGTGATAGCGCACGAGCAGGTCTTCGATGGAGACGAACATGGCATGCCCGAGGTGCAGTTCGCCGGTCACGTTGGGTGGGGGGATGGCGATCACGAACGGTTTGCGCGCAGGGTCGAACCCGGGGCGGGCCGGGTCGTTCGTCGGGCGGAAGTAACCATTCTTCTCCCACCAACGGTATAGGCGGCGTTCGACCGATTGAAAGTCGAAGGTCTTCGGCAACGACTCGCGGCTCATGAAGTCTCTCCTCGGGATCCGGCATGCTCCACAAACAAATAGCCCTTCGTCCTCGAGGACGAAGGGCTTGGGCTTCGCGGTACCACCTCGCTTCGCCGCATTCGGCGTGCGGCGCACTCGTGAGCGCTATCGGGCTCTCCCGCGCTGCTCTACTCCGCATAGCGTTTCTGCAGCGGACAGCCGCGCGACGTTCGGCATACTCGCTGAGGGGGCTCGCAGCCGGTGGCCGACCTTCTCTGACGGCGGGCGATGCCTACTCTTCGCGGCTCTGGTCGGTATCGATTGCCGGCATTCTAGCACGCGCTCGCAAGCCCGTCAATCGGCGGAGGTCGGACGATCCATACTTCTTGGAGAGGTCGATGGAGCATTCTCTCGGCATGCAACATTCCTGGACAGTCGGCACTCATGCGCAACGCAGAATGCTTTCCTTGACTTGCCTTCGACGGATGTGTTATTCTCGCGCGTGGAGCCGGTCACAAGGGGCCAAATGCTCCGATTTGCAGGACGCGAAGGCTCAGACTGATGATGCGCGAACGAATTGCGGAAGACATCTACTGCTTCATGAGCGACGTCTACGCCCAGGTCAACGCCGGGGCAGTGGTGACGCCCGAGGGGACGGTGCTCATCGACACGCTGGCCACGCCGGGTGAGACGCGCGAGATTCGCGATTTTCTCGAGAACCGGCTGGGCAGCCGCGTGCGGTACCTGGTCAACACCCACTACCACGCCGATCACTCGAGCGGGTCATTCTTGTTTCCGGGGGCCACCCTCATCACCCACGCGCTCACGCGCGGCTTGCTCGATACACGCGGGCGGCGAGGGCTGGGCATGGCCAAGTCCGAGAACCGCGAATTCGCGCAAGTCCAGGTGGTGTTGCCGGAGGTCACCTTCGCCCGCGGAACGCTCGCGCTGCAGATGGGCAAGCGCACCCTGCGAATGCTGGTGCTGCCCGGTCACAGCCCGGACGGCATCGGCGTGCTCATCGAGGAAGATCGGATCCTTTTTTCGGGCGATGCGGTGATGCCCTTGCCGCACATCCGCGACGGCGATGTGGCAACGCAAGTGCGCACCTTGCGCACGATTGCAGCGATGGGGCTGGAGAATGTCGTCCAGGGCCACGGCGAAGTGATCCTGCGCGGCGAGATCGACGAGATGATTGGCTCGCACATTACTTACCTTGAGCGTGTCGAGCGCGAGGTGCTGGCGGGGGTGCGGCGCGGTTGGACCGAATTGGACTTGCAGCAAATCACGATCGAAAAATGTGGCAAGAGCCGTATCTTGCTGAATGGCCTCGCGCCCGAGCTGCATTGGCAGAATCTGCTGGCGTTGTATCGGCGTTTCGCAGGCGGCGAGCTGCCTGCGAAAACGGCTGAGGCGCCGCGGGCTGCGGCACTTCGCCCCCCGTCGCGGCGCGCCGGGCGCGCACAGGATGCGACCCACCGCCGCTCGCTCACCTCGCGAGCCAAGACCTCGGCGCGCACGAAGCGCTCCAAACCTGCTCGGCGCACGACGCCCGCCAGGGCCACGTCCGCCCGCACGCGCGCCGCGCGGCCCAAGCCGCGCGCGGCCCGGCGGGCGCGCTGACCCTCCGCGGCCGAGGCCGCGGTCGGATGTTCCCGCCTGAGATCGAACGTGAACGAGAGGCCATGTATCAAGCGCGCGCGGCCGGCAATGAGGGCCGGGCGCGTGTTTGCGCCCGCCGGGTCGCAGGCCAGGCGCTGCGCCTGCGTTACAGGGCAATGGGCGTGCCGGGCAATGCCTACGATTGGCTGGTGTGGGCCTCGCGCGAGCCCGAGGTGCCCGAGACGGTGCGCGCCACGGCGCAGCGCCTGGTGGCGCGCGTGCTGCCCGGGGGCCGTCCCGCCTTCGACGACGATCCCCTCACCGATGCCGAACTCAT